>Ga0307515_10001857_pt1 | contig 47043 bp, 15 predicted proteins | sample 17_EM_MG_FD_194513 | JGI IMG/M metagenome (GOLD analysis project Ga0307515, IMG submission 194513) | Populus trichocarpa ectomycorrhiza microbial communities from riparian zone in the Pacific Northwest, United States - 17_EM | ecosystem: Host-associated > Plants > Roots > Unclassified | place... | reverse complement strand
AGTTAACCGCTTTGGCAAGCGCCCGTTCTTAATTCCCTGTTATAAAAATATTAATGCTAAAGAGGCAGCCCGACTGTATATTTACTACGTCTACCAAATTTATAGACTACTAAATACTATTATATCCAACCGCGGGCCGCAGTTTATATTAGCCTTTTAGAATAAGTTTACCCGGATCCTAGGCATTAAGCTAAAGCTTTCTATAGTATATTACCCCTAGACAGATGGTTAAACGGAGATTATAAATTAATACTTAGACCAGAGACTTTAGCCTTTTATTAACTACTTCTAGGATAACTAGGCCAAACTATTACCCTTAATAGACTACGCCCAAGCGACCCTACCCCATAACTCTACCGGATTTGCCCCTATTTAACTAGAAATGGGTTACCTACCCTATATAAGCTTTAACTGGGAAAGACCAGAAGGGCCCCAGACCGTACGCGAAAAACTATCTTATAAGGAAGCCCAGTAGTACGCTAAGCGCTTAGAAGAAGTCTAGAAAGTAGCCTATACAAACCTAGAAAAGGCCTAAAAGTTAATAGAATAGCAGGTAAATAAGCATAGGCGCGAGCCTAACTTTACTATAGGTAATATAGTCTAGGTTATAATAAAGAACTAGAAGATAGAACGGCCTAGCCGTAAGCTGGACTATAAGATAGTAGGACTATATAAGATTCTTAATAAAGTAGGCAACTCGTATAAGGTTAAGCTTCTAGACTTAATTAAAGTCCACCTTATCTTCTTACTGGATAAGCTATAGAAAGCTGTAAATAACCCACTACCCGGACAAAAGAATAAACCTCCCCTACTAATTTAAGTTAACGACAATAATAAATGGGAAATTAAAGAAATACTAGCCTGTAAACTTGTAAAGGGAACGTTAAAGTATCGTATTAGTTGGAAAGGATATAACCTAGACCCTACTTAGTACCCTATATAGAACTTTATAGGTAGCCCCTATAAGCTTTAAAAGTTCTACAGCCGTTACCCTAATAAACCTAGACCGCTAAAGTACCTAGATAAGTAGATAGAATGCTAGTATAATAAAGACGATAAGCTACCAGAAGAACATAAGGACAAGAACGCCCTAGAAATTTCTTAGTCACGTGAGGTGTTGAGATGTCCAGGAACTTCGACCGGCGGTCGAAGTTGTCTAATTGGTCAGATTCTCTTGCCAAGACTTTTAGCGGCAAAGCCTGAGGGCAGGCTTTTTTGGAGGGGGGGTAAAATGTTAGCGACTCAGTCAATCGAGACATAAGCACGGCAAAAGGGTCGCGCAAGCCTGTACGATTGGATTGTCTATAAACAAGAATCTAAAGCTAAAGAAAGGAAAGGAGAAGAAGGGGAGCGCCGCTCGAAGCTATATACGATCTTCGCGTCACGTGATCGCAATATGCGGCAATCTGTGGCAACTTGCCGGTGCGTAGTTCTGCCAAGTTCTGCTAAGTTTTGCCAGTGCCATAACATTACCCCCCCCTCTAAAAAAGCCTGCCCTCAGGCTTTGCCGCTAAAAGTCTTGGCAAGAGAATCTGACTAATTAGATAACTTCGACCGCCGGTTAAAGTTCCTAGATATCTTAACACCTTACGTAACTAAGAAATTTCTGGGGCGTTTTTGTCCTTATATTCTTCTAGTAGCTTATTATCTTTATTATACTAGCATTCTATCCACTTATCTAGGTACTTTAGCGGTCCGGGTTTATTAGGGTAACGGCTATAGAACTCCTAAAGCTTATGGGGGCTATCTATAAAGTTCTATATAGGGTACTAAGTAGGGTCTAGGTTATATCCTTTCTAACTAATACGATACTTTAACGTTCCCTTTATAAGTTTATAGGCTAGTATTTCTTTAATTTCCTATTTATTATTATCGTTAACTTAAATTGGCAGGGGAGGTTTATTCTTTTATCCGGGCAGTGGGTTATTTACAGCTTTCCGTAGCTTATCCAGTAAAAAGATAGGGTGGACTTTAATTAAGTCTGGGAGCTTAACCTTGTACGAGTTGCCTACTTTATTAAGAATCTTATATGGTCCTGCTATCTTATAGTCTAGCTTACGGCTAGGCCGTTCTGTCTTCTAGTTCTTTGTTGTAACCTAGACTATATCGCCTATAGTAAAGTTAGGCTCGCGCCTATGCTTATTTGCCTGCTGTTCTATTAACTTCTGGGCCTTTTTTAGGTTTGTATAGGCTACTTTCTAGGCTTTTTTTAAGCGCTTAGCGTACTGCTAGGCTTCCTTATAAGATAGTTTTTCGCGTATAGTCTAGGGCCCTTCTGGTCTTTCCTAGTTAAAGCTTATGCGGGGTAGGTAACCCATTTCTAGTTAAATAGGGGCAAATCTGGTAGAGTCGTGGGGTAGGGTCGCTTGGGCGTAGTTTATTAAGGGTAATAGTTCGGCCTAGTTATCCTAAAAGTAGTTAATAAAAGGCCGGAGTCTTTAATCTAAGTATTAATTTATAATCTCCGTTTAACTATCTATTTAGGGGTAATATACTATAGAAAGCTTTAGCTTAATACCTAGGATTTGGGTAAACTTATTCCAAAAGGCTAATATAAACTGCGGCCTGCAATTGGATATAATAGTGTCTAATAGTCCGTAAATTTAGTAGATATAGTGGATATATAGTCGGGCTGCCTCTTTAGTATTAATATTCTTGTAATAGGGAATTAAGAACGGGCGCTTGCTAAAGCGGTTAACTAGAATTATAACTATATCATATCCGTTACGGTCTAGAGGTAGCTTATAAAAGTCTATAGAGATATATTGCTAGGGGCAGTTGGGTATTAGGAGGGGTTTTAATAATCCTAGGGTCTTATCTTATAGGATTATAGACCTATAGCAGTTGTTATAGTTCCGTATATAGCGGTTAATATCTATAACTATTTTGGGCCAGTAGTAGCGGTCGCTAATAATCCTGCGGGTTTTATTCTTTTTAGGGTAGGCCGTAGAGACCTAAGTATATGCTTTAGTAATAAGCTAAGTTTATAAGTTTTATTCCTCTACCACTACCAGCCGTTCCTAATGCTTAAGTAATCCATTTTTGAGGGACTATGGGCTGGTAACATTCTTTGCCTTTTTACGGTACTTCTGTAGAGAAGGGGCCGTATAGTTTATCTGCAATAATTCGTTAATTAAGTTAAGTCCTAAAGGGTTAATAGGATATATCTTGGCGCCTAAGGAGTCTATACTTAGTTCTGCCTATATCCGGGGGTTAAGGTACTCTAGTTGTAGTAGCGTCTGGGTCCGTAATAAGATCTTTATAGCCGTATAGTCACCTAGGTCTTATTTGCGCCTAGTAAGAGTATCTATATAATTTATAGCGCCTGGTCTATATATAATTAAGAAGTTAAACTAAGATAGGATATCCGCCTAGCGTGCCTACTAGGCTATAAGGGCCTTAGTTGTTATAAAGTATTCTAGGGCCTTATAATCTAATACTACTTTAATAGGTTTAGGGGTCCCCTCTAGCTATATACGCCAGTGCTAAAAGCTAAAGATAATAGCCAGCATTTCTTTATTATGGATGTGGTAGTTTAGTTTAGCATCTATTATAGTCTTTAAATAGTATATAATAGGGTACTATTCTCCGTCCGGTTGCTTCTGGGAAAAAACACTAGCTATTATGCTGTCTAAGGCATCAGTTTTTAGCATTAAGGGCCGTTCTAGGTTAAAGTGGGTAAGTAGGGGGGCCGACGCTAGCCGTTTTTTAAGCTTATTAAAGGCCTGCATATACATAGCGTTAAAGTAAAAGGGCTGGTCTTTCCTAGTAAGGCAGTTAAGAGGCCGGGCGATTTTGCTGTAGTTCTTAATAAAGCGTTAGTAGAAGTTATAGAAACCTAAAAATAATTACACCCCCTTTATGGTCTGTGGGGGCGTCCACTAATTAATTACGGTCGTTTTCTCTAGGTTGGTCTTAATTCCGTCCGTGCTGATAATAAAACCTAGGTACTTTATACGCTTAACATTAAATTCTAACTTCTTAATATTAGCCTAGAGGCTAGCTTCGCGGAGCCATTATAGGACTTTATAGACGTGCTCCTTATATTCTAGTTTATTCTCTAAGTAGATTATAATATTATCTAGATAGGCCGTATAGAAGTTGTTAAGGTAGTTAAAGAGTACATTATTTATATACCGCTGGTACGTAGCTAGTCCGTTAGTTAGTCTAAAAGGAAGTACCTTATATTTATATATCCCGTAACGGGTTTGGAATATAGTAAGATCCTTAAACCTGGGGTCTATCCTAATTCGGTAAAAGGCCTAGCGGATATTAAGCTTTATAAAAACCTTAGCTCTACTTATTTGGGTAAAAGTCTTATTAAGTAAGGGCAGCGGGTAGCGGTCCTTATAGGTTATATTATTTAGCTTATAGTAGTTAATGCAGAAGCACAGTTCTCTATTTAGCTTTTTAATAAAGAGAATAGGTAAGTTAAAAGGGGCTTAGCTAGGCTTAATAAAGCCCTTATTTAGGTTATTAATAAAGTACTACTTTATGGCCTATAATTCGGCAATAGACTATGGGTAAAGAGGGCTAAAGTTAAGGGTGCTTCCCTTATCTTGCTCGATCTTAATCTTATAGTTATATAGTTAGTAGGGTAAAAGTATATTAGACGCTGCCTTAGAGAATACGTCCTTGAATTTCTAGTGTTGATTAGGCAGTTTTTGCTCCACTAGTTCTTTATCCGTAAGCCTGCTTTCCTATCCACTAAGCTCGCTTTCCTTTTCCTTAATTATTTAGTTAATTTTGTATAGGCTAGTCGTAAAGGTAATAGTATTAGGTTAAACTAGGTTTTAGTAGAATTCTATAGCGCTAATATAGCAGACATTAACTAGTAGGAGGTCTATAGGTTTCTTTGGCGTCTGTTAAGCCGTAGTTTGCGGTATAGGGTTTATAGTCTTCCTTAGCTTATATTTTATTTTCCGTAAGTTATCCTTTCTATCTATTAGTTTAGTATAGCGTTTAATATCCCTAGCTTTTCTTTATAGCTTTATAGGGTTCTCTATAGGGAACTTAGCTAGGTTATTACTAACTTCCTAGGTCTCTAGTGCGGGTAGCGTGATATAGGTAGTCTAAGGGCGGCGTAGTATATGGATCCGTTGCGGGTTAAGCTATACGTCCTTCTTAAAGGCCTAGTCTCTGCGCATAGCATTGGCCTAGTAAATGGTATTAATCTAGGGCCGTATGAGGTTTTCTATTATAATGCTGATTTCTTTTATAAAGGAAGGGGTTAGGGGTAGAGTTTTGGGCTAGATAAGCCGTCTATTCTATACTTTAAGCTGCAAGCCTAAATAGGCTAGCTATTTTCTTCTTAAGATTATATTGTGGCTTCCTAAGTCCGTAATAAGAAAGGGGATATTATACTACCTTTGTTTATTAACGCGGAGGTAGATCCGCAAGATAGTTATAATAGGTAGCCCTATCTATCCGTTATAACTGCGAATAGGGATTAGTTTAGGCAGTTCTTTAAGGGGTATATTTAAAAAATTAGCCAGTTTTACAGCGTACTTTATATTAATTAAGGTAAAGGTATTTACTCCTAAGTTAGCTAAAGCAGAGGTTAAAACTTAATATCTATTATGAAATAAAGTATAAGGGATAGTGCAGCTTCTTTTACTAACTAGCCAACCTAGATTAATATGTAACATATTAATCCCTTTTAACCCTAAAGAGGAGTCTTCCTTTAGGGTTTCTCTTTTTCCGGCTTTATACTATCCTCCTAAATTAATAGAACCTTATTTATTCTTACCTTTATTAGGCAGTTCCTTATAGGGTAGCCTATTTAACCGCATAAGAAGTAAGCTCCTTAATCGCTAAGGGCCTATATATGGGGGTTACTATATATAGGCCGGGTATACACCGGGCCCGTAGTAGGGGTAGCTGCGCGGCTAGCTGCTAGGTTAGCTGTAGGAGTTGCCAATCATGCTAGGGCACTATAGGCCGTACTCGTAGTACTTGCGGCCTGGTTTATAAGGTTTCTAATTTTTAGCTAATTAGCGCGTGCCTTAATTTAATGGAGGCCTTAATTAATAGCTAGGTAATAGTTTATAAGTTCCTTTAACATCTATACTGTAGTATAAGCTGGTAATACGGCCCGCTATAGGTCTAGGGTAAGTTTGTTAAAGAGGTCTAGTAGTAGGTCTTCTTAGGGGATCTAGGCCTATCTGGCTAGGTGTAAAAAGCGGGTTTAAAAGGCCGAAAAGGTCTCCGTTATTTTTATGTTTAGGCTTTTATAGCTAAGGCGGGCGTTTTATACTTTAAAAGGGTTTTTATAAATAAAAGATAAGTATTTAATTATTTCTTCTTTAGAGATAAAGGGGTCTACTAAGTCTTCTGTGTATCGCGGGCGTAAATGCGTCTAGGCGTCTCTGCTAGTATGGCCAAAGACGTAGGCTATTCTAGCTTGGGCGTTAGGGAAGTAGTCTGTATTAACTTTAAGCTTGTCCCGTAATTAAAGCTTCTAATTATTAAATATAGGGTTGGTTCCGTCTGTAAGTAGTAGGGGGTCCGCAACCTTTACTGACCGCTTTAGTACTATATAGGCCTTAGTAGATCTACTAAGGCGCTAGGATAGGGCCTAAAGGACTATAGTAAGTCTTTAGTTATCTAATAATAACTTATTATTAGATACAGGGGTATCTCTAGCTTTAAGCAGTTCTCGCAATTATTTAATTTCGGTATTAGCAGCCATAAGCTCCGCCTAGGGGGTTAAAACGTTAATTATTTCTTTATCTAAAGTATTTAAGGGTCCTACAGCTGCTTTACCTGCTGCTGTAGTTTGTAGTATAGTGGTAAGGGTGTTAGGTAATTCCGGGTAATTTCTTTAGGGGTTCTGGTCTGTGCGTGTCTTATAGGTCCTTTTCTTAGGGTTCTGTTCTTTTCTTTTAGGTCCTGTCCTTGTGGTTCTAGTGATATCCTTAGGGTCCTGTTCTGTGTTCTCGTAGATATATTTAAGTTCCTTCTTAGGAAGAAAGAGTAGAGTAAGCTTTAGATAATGTTAGTGACTTAGTTAATTGAGATATAAGCACGGCAAAAGGGTCGCGCAAGCCTGTATAATTGGATTGTCTATAAACGAGAATCTAAAGCTAAAGAAAGGAAAGGAGAAGAAGGGGAGCGCCGCTTAAAGCTATATACGATCTTCGCGTCACGTGATCGCAATATGCGGCAATCTGTGGCAACTTGCCGGTGTGTAGTTCTGCCAAGTTCTGCCAAGTTCTGCCAGTGCCGTAACACCTACTAATAATAGCTATAACCTTACGTAGGACTTTCTTACTAAAGAAGATTGGGTAGAAGTTAAGCAGCTTATTAGAATTCTAAAGCCTTTTATATCAGCTACTAAACATATAAAAGGCGACGCTAATAGCTATAGCGTTAAGGGCTTATATAGAGCTTTATAGGAGTTAATTACAAATATAGAGCTTCTTTACTAGATCCTTATACAAACTTAGTAGAATCTTAAGAATATAGATAACTCCTTCCTTAAATTTAGCGTTAATATGGCTCTATAAAAGCTTAATAAGTACTTTAATAAAATAAAAGCTAAAAGCCCGTACTACTTTATCACGGTTATTTTTTATCCCTTTTTTAAACGCGCCTACTTTTGTAATAAGTGGAAACGGTAGCTATAGTAGTAGAAGTACGCTAAGAGATGTATAGAAACAGTATTTAATGACTATATTAATAAGCAAGTAGGCAAGGAAGATAAGGTGGTTAAATTATAATATAGGAAGGTTCCTTTATCTAGCGATAATTCGGGCAATAAATATTTATAATCTCTACTAGTTAACGAGATACTTACTTTCTTATACTTATAAAAATTAATTAAGCTTACTATTAAACTTAATCGCTACTATAAGGCAGGTCTTAAGCTAATTAAGATCCGTAATAAAAACAGTAGTAAGGTAAGTAACATTATTCTAAATCCTCTTAACTAGTGGCTTACTACTAGTTAAATCTTTTATTTAACTCTCGCCAAGATTACTCTAGATCTATTCTTTATACTAGTAATAAGCTCTATATACAAGCGAGCTTTTAGTTAAGCTAAGAAGATTGTTACTAATAAGCGCAATAGGCTCTTAGCCGATATAGTTAAAGCAGACTAGTGTTAAAAATAATAGCTACTTAAAGGCCTTCTACTAAGCAGCTTAATTAACTATATTAACTCCAACAGAGCCTTAACTACACCCTAGTTAACGAATTTAAATATTAATCTTACTGGCTATAGGCTAAATATAGTGGTAGAAACACTAGATTAGAGAGGTATATTTACTAGAGCTCTCTACCTAATAAAATCTAACTGGCTATAGGCTAAATATAGTGGTAGAAACACTAGATTAGAGAGGTATATTTACTAGAGCTCTCTACCTAATAAAATCTAACTTAAAAATAGAGCTTATAGAGCCTACTTAACCACCTAACCTAAATCCCTACCACTAACGTTACTACCAACTTCTATACGGCGCGGTAACTAAATCTAATAATGTCTAAATACTATATAAGGTTAATTGGGGTAGATTTAAAATCGGGTAACGTTAATATTTATACATATAGAAGTGCTGTTAAAAATCTAAATTTTGGCTCTATGACTCTATTACATCTATATAAATTACCCGATTTAGATAAGCGCGCTGACAGCGGTGCAGTTAGCGTATACATATACCCAGCGAGCGGACAGCAAGCGATTCAATTAGTACAGTCAGTCAGCGAAGCTCGCTGGACGCTGACTGTTGGCCACACTGGACTACAGCCGTCAACGACTTAGAGGACGGCCGTTGCACTACGACTGCTAGCCTACGACAAAGAAAAACCACGTTTTGGTGTCAAACACCGTAGTTTTAGCGGCGCTGAGCTGCTTACTCATAGCCCCTGCCTCTATTAGATTCGCCATCCTTTCGATATAAATACACGCTACGGTACGCAAGAGGTGGAGGCCTCGACATTACTACTTAGGGGATATTTAATTGGGGTGGAGTTGGTATACAGTACGTGTGGCTTTGGATACACTATACGGCAGAAGTCCCCTTAGGGGGGTGGAATATAATAGAGAGAGTGATGGTTTCCTTTGTATAGGCAAGCTCTCTATATAATTCTACCATAATAGAAGACCCGGCATGGCGCTTGATGGCAGCTAAAACGGTGTATGATTTCAAAAAAAAAAAATTTGGCTTTGCTCTTATCCCTTCCAACGTCAAATTTCGCCCTACCGTTATCGATAAGAGCTAGCTAATAGAATCAATAGGATCAAGGCTCCGTGACGAGAAATGTGCAGAGGCTCAAAGGAGGGCAACGGCCAGAGCTGCGGGGAGGAGGGGTTGTTTTGCCTTCCGAGTCGGTGGAACGAAGTCTATATCATTAGAAGTACGATTGGTAGGCATAGTTGATCATTGTATTTGATTGAATCTATGAGGTTATACGCGTACTTTTGGTTATGGTGTTCGCGCACGGGCCATCTATCGTAGGACGCTGACGTTCGAAGGGATGGTAACCGTAGGACGAATTTTACCAGGCGAAGGGATAGGACAATGACTACTACGTCTTGACTAGAGTGGATTCGGAATTATATTTATCAATGGCTTATCTCTAACCTAATTAGATACAATTACTAGGGAGGACGTTTTAATAATACAATTTCAAAAGAGCTTAATAAATAAGATTACTGTCAGGTGACGGAGTCACCTCGCTTATATATATTGTTTCGCACAGCCGTGCCTACAAGGGGGTAACATGAACGGGTCAGACGGCCCTCCCTGCTAGTATGTTATCAAAATAAGCGAACCTTTGCAAAATGGTTGGGCTGTATTATTCTGCTAACACACTAGCAGGGAGGCCGTCTGACCCGTTCGTGTTACCAGTCACTCGCTTACCTTTTGCAGGTTTGTCTGGTGGCTAAGTCAACTACATTACACGATTTGTTCCTCTTTAAAGACGACCTGTTCCGGTATGAAGCAGAAATAATCCGGAACGAGCGGTGTGCTGGCATGGGGCAGAACTGTGTCAAACAAAAATTAGAGTTACACCGTGCTGTTGTTAGCCTTGGTTAGCGTGGATGTGGAGGGGCCACAGCTACGTACAGCTACGCACTTAACGAGTACGAAGTAGAAACCAATGCCTGGCACTGCAAGCTCTGGATCGTTTACCTCTAACTATGCGCTTGCCCCAAATGCCTTGTTCAAAATGCCTTGTGCGCGGTAACTATTGAACTGACTGCTTCCATGGCGAATCTTCAGCCTTGTTCCAGCGAAGCTGTGCAAGTCCAATTTCCTTCTGAGAATATTACCATCGCAGGTGGCGTTGCTATCTTTCATATCGCATCCCAACGAGTCGTTGTTTGCCGGCACAGTGTACATGAGTATTGGTTTCTGCCTAAGGGAAGGAGAGATGCAGGGGAAGAAAGCGGTAAGGGTGCAGAGAGAGAGGGCTATGAAGAGGTAAGTAGCAAGGACGCTTAAAGCACCGCAAGTATGTTGCGTTTTGGTTCAGTGCGATGGCTCTGGTTTGGAATAAAGCTACGAATTAGTTGACTTGTCTTGCTGCAGTCTGGCTACCGAAACCGTCTCCTTCCCTTATCTATTAAACATCACCAACCTCAAGCCCACCCGCGAACCTCCGCACAGCCTCCAACTGCCGAACCTATCTGGGTTCAACTGCAGCCTCTGTCGAGAACTAGACAGTATCTCCTCTTCTGGTACATTGCTGAAACCCTTCCTCCGAACATCGAGGATGAAATAAATGCGCGACCTAGCCATCAATATCAAGCCCCGCCAGCCTACCCGCCGGACCTGAAGTTACGTGATAGAGTTTTGATGGAACCTAAGAATTATGAGCCTATGCACCATAAAAACACAGGTGTTGATGATGATGAGCTGCTATTTGAGAGCTACCTTCTGCCTATTGATGAAGCATTAGAGAAGTTGCAGAGGAGCCAAGTCATGGCAGATGTCGTCCGAAGGGGGTGGAACGGAATCTGCGAAAGATGGGCAGCGGAAGAGGAGGGGGCAATGAGATTTGAATAACTCAGATGAAAAGAGGACCAAACAGATTTCATTGGTAGAGGATATTTATGGGACAGTTCTTCTGCGTTGGAATGAGCTTATCTAAGAGAGCTGCTAGTTGCTCTCGAACTATCTTTCACGGCTTATAAGGCCAAAACCAATTTTGCCGGACCTATCTAGAGCAACCCGCTAACGAAAGAACAAAATACCGTTTCGCCATCCGCTGCCACCGTTGAAATACCTAGAAGGCCTGTGAGAACCTTCGAAATGGAAAACATGAATATTCTGGTTTGCTCTAGGGTGTCTGTTCGTTGCTTAATCAAGGATGAGCAAAAGAGAGTCTAGGTTAGTCACCTGTATGGCCTTTCGGTTTCGGTAAAACATGATAGACTTTGTTAAGTAACCGGAGAGGTTACCTCGTATTCGACCAGGCGTTGTCAGATACTTCCTTCTGAGTCCTAACATTCTTACCCGTTTACAGACCAAGCTCGACGCACCGCCCCCTCGGACCACGCCCGATACCATTTCGAGTACCCTAAGATGGTTCAATAGAGGATAAAATCAAAAGTATATTGTACCTAGGATTCTGGATTCGAGAATATCGCAAGGGTATCAAGACTCTCCGGGCTTTCTTAAGTCACCGCAAACGCTGCACATATCTTTTCTATCTGCCTATCCCTTAACCCGCAGAAATTCGTACACGCGTTATCGATAAGAATCGGCCAATTAGATTAACGCAATCGACCGTACGCGTTTGGATTTGGTGTTCTGCACGGACCACTTATTCCGTGGACGCTAGCGGGTTAAGGGATAATTGCAGCGCATTAAAGTCGCCGTACTCAGTGAGGCCACACCACAAATTTCATCAAAGGCATATTAGCCCCACAGAGCGCACGCGTCGCCTCAAACCGTTTCTATCCAGATTTTAAATATCACGACCTCGTTTATCCGCCTCGACACCCATGCCAGCACCCAGACGGCCTGCTCAGAAGACGCGGCAAATCCAGACCCGCGGCAGAATAGGATAAAGTCAGGCCCCTTGCACCACCGATCTTTCACCAGGCCCAAACATTTGCAAGAAACAGAAAAAACAAATCAAATTTGCAACATGACCACCTGTGGCGTGCCGCGCTCGCATTATCCAAGCCCCACAAATATTTGACAAACCACCGCGACTCCACAATATCCCGCCATAACCCACCCCCATGACCTTGCCGTCCTCGCACACGCATACAACGTAATATGCGTCAACCCGCTTCGAGTATGGGGAGATCTGCCGCGCATACATGTTGTACACGCCAGCAGCCAACTGGGTGTTTCACTGCCGCTGTAGCACTGACGTCCGCCCGTGACACCACTCACAAGGCCCACACGCCATAGACTGCTAACCACCAACCACACGACCGCTCGCTCATCCCCCACCGCCTAGCCGCGCATGCCGCATTCCTGCTCATCGCCCTCGCTCGGGTGTGCCCGACTCAGCAATCAATATCTACAGCGCCCGCCGCTCGTTTTTGAGAGTCGTCCGATATTCCAATATCGCTGGGCCATGAGCGCGACCTGCAACATGGCAAGCATTTTAGGGCTATGTGCAATCTCGTCACTCGGCGCTTCGTCGTTCGGGTAGCAGGAGGACGGACGGAGTAGCACGGTTGGCAGAGGCGCTGCTCCGTAGATTGCACGGCTCACTGCTGTCACTACGCATACAGCAGTGCGAGGGAACGTAGATCTAAATGGCGATCGCGAGGGCCTGGAGTGCATGTTGTGTGCGAGATGCAGATGCGGCTGTAGTGTCCCCCAGCACTGCTGCCATCAACTGGGGGAACGGGTGAAAAGGGGGGGCCCCAGCTTGCTCCCTGGCTCCGCAGCGTAGTTGCAGGACTCGTAATCAGACAATCGCAGCATCAGATAACTGCACCCGTAAGAAAAAGCGCACAACTTATAGGTACCACGTCTTCGATATCGTAACTTCTACGTAGCCCAGCTAGTATATACAACTACGGAACACAACTCCAGCTTCATCCCAAAAGTAGTCCCAAATGCAAGAATTTGCAGGTTTCGTTCGCACGAAAAATGCCGAGTCTAAGTAAAGGCTAGTTGTGCTTGCCTTTGCTGTGAATATGAATTGCGCCCGCCACGCGTCCACCCCTGAACAAAGGCGAAACAAGTTACAGTAAAGAGAAAGGAAGAGAAAAACAGCAGCTCAAAAGAAGATTCCGCTCATGACATTTACGTAGACCGAGATGGTTGTGTACGGGGCCACAAAAATGGGGAAGTGAGAAAAAACATCACAACACACTATTTAGGCAGGCACGCCGTTATGCGCAGGGGTTATTAATGGAGTGGGACGCATCCCAGAGTCAATCGCTAAAAAGTATCAGGAAATCGAGATAGAAATTGCCCAGTGACCTCCTTTCTGCTGACCGTCTCGTAGGTCTACCATGAGAAGCTCTCCTCGCGGAAATCGACGTTCCACACCGTTTCTCTCATCCGCACAGCGCGCCGCACGTCGTCGGCAAGCCCGCCAGTGCCGCACACACTCACGCAGGCGGCGCCAACGCCCTCCTGCATCTCCTGGTCGATAAGCGCCTGGACGTTGGGTTTGCCAGGGAACATCTGGACGGAGGAGCTGGGGGAGTGGATCTCCTTAGTGGAGCGTGGACGGGTAACGAAAAGGAGAATCTTGAGCACGTCACGACGGCGCGGCATGGAGAGAATAGTTGTCATCCATGAACGGATCCATTCGAGGTGCTCAGGAGACTGGATAATCCAGACGAGCGTAAGTCGACGGGTTGCAGTGGTGCCGTTAGCGAAGCTGGCAACGATATCCCGTACGTGCGGCACTTGGTGTGTAATACCAATACCAGCGGCCCAGAGCATGACAGTGCCATAGGATGTAAGGTTTTCGCCGCCTAATTGATAGGAGTTAGTCACATGTTTCGCCTTTTTGCGGTATATGAAATCTTTTCTAGAAGTCATAATAGAGCAGGGTGAGCTTACCGTATGGCCCTTCAATTAATGCGGAGGTGGTGAATTTACCAGCTGGTGAGAGATCAGCCTTCTTAAATAGTCTCTCGGTGAAACCAGTGCGACGGCGGATGATCATAGAGACACTCGTCTTGCGCATTTCCAGGATGTCCTGGCGATTCATGGCCAGCCCTTTCTCTTCACTGAGGTCCTCCTCTTCGTCGCTCCAGGCGAGCGAGAATGGATGGTTGGTCCAGAGCCCAACGGATGGCATATAGATGTAGGCGTGTTGGCCGGGCCGGAACTTCCATGGGCGAGCCATGCGGATAGTAACGCGTACAGCATCGCCCGGAAGGACCTCGACGTCGGCTTTTGTGCCACCGCTGCCGACATTACGCATAATGATCAGGATGAGACGGCAGGTTCGCTGTTTTTACAATTAATTAATGTTCGGCCAAGAGGACATTCTTGCTCACTTCGAAAACCCATAGAGACACAACACCATACATAATTCTAAGCTGCGGAAGTTCCTTTAGATGAATCCATACTGCAGCAACCGCGAGAGATACAGCTGCAATGTGGAAGTGAAGGAAAGTCTCGTAGAAAGCGTGGCGGATGGCAGATGGAGAGTGCAACAGGATGAAAACAAACGAGGCCGTGCCCTAGAATGCCAGTTAATCATTTACCCTTCGACTCTTGTTGTGGTCGTGGCTTACGACAACTCCCCACATAATCATGTCGCTGTGTTTGATGGTTGCTGCCAAGGAATTCCACCCAGCTGTATTTGATTAGCTGCTGACGGTTTTTGAAAACGAAATATTGGTTTTCCTTACTTGAATGTACCTTGCTAGCGATAAATGCAAATGAGTGAGCAATGGCCTCAAGCACAACAATTCGTCCAAACCAGCGATGGATGAGGTTGAATGTGTCAAACGAGATGCCACAGAACGTAATAAAGGGGTTATTTCGTCCAGCGAGAAGGAATAGTGGAATCATGTTCACGACAGCGAGAACACCGGTGCGATTACGGAATTCACTTGCAACTTCTTTGTATGTGCCACTCCAGTTGATACTGATGACGCAAAATGCGACATTGGTGCCAAAGTATCCAATTAAAAAGGCCATTTGAAGACGGCTAGGCAGTGTTCCAACGTTGATAGCGGTCGACAGCTTAAACTCCCGATGATGGCGGGTTCTGAAAAGGGGTGCATCCAGAAAGTATTTCTTGAATCGTCCGAACATGACGCTGGGAGCGGCGAAGTAGCGTTGTGTCTCGTTGCTAAGGCAAGCAACTGTTCTGACATAGCGTATGAAGTGGAAGACAACTTGATAGACGATGAAAGATCCTATGATGGCCACCCAAATCCATCCGAGCCAGTAGGAAATGTCGGTGTTCTCCAAGTCAGCGGGAGTTGGCCCTTGTTGTGCTCCACCTGATGGAGTTTTACTACCTTCGGCCGTAACGAGGCCTGCCAAGACTGCGATAGATGTCCATCGGAGGATATTGGTTGTAGTCATTGCTCTAAAACGAAGTATTGAAGTGTGGTACGGCTGGCAGTGACTCGAGACGATCCACCTTATGAATCAAAGGTGCTTTACTGTGGAGTAGATCGCAACAGCGGAGGGCAAGTACTAGGATCAATCCGCCTTGACCAGCAACAGACAGAAAGGGACAGAAGCAAAAATTGAATGAGTGATGCAGCCAAACTAGGATGACGCGCTGGTCAAGTCTGGCAGTGGGTTGTGCGGGAAAATGACAAGCCCGTGGCCGGCGATATTAGGTACAATGCGTCGTGACTGTCGCCTACCTTGGTAATTCGAGGTTCCTCGGTGCGTGCTTGTGCAATTGCGAAGGCGAACGACGTGCCACGTCTAGAACAATCGAAGAGATTTAATCAAGAAGTGGACGCAAGGGGAAAGGTGAAGTAAACAAGCAGCCGTCCCGGCCAATGGTTGTGAGAAAAAGGGATCCTCCACGACAGAGCTGGCCAGGCAGACAGAGCTGGAGGAAGGAATGCAGAATTCAAAGGAGGGAACACTGGCAAAATGAGCAACAGAAAGGACTCTGGAATGAATGTTAAGGGAGTTTGGCTTTGATTGTCGTTAGTGAAGGGTTGCAAGGAGCAGATCAACGACAGCGTTGCTTGGCTTCCAGGAACGCAATGCGCTGGGCGGCACTGGAGCAGCGCCACGACGCTGGAGCTTCCCCCGTTGATTTGCGGAAGGGCGCCCGGCCTAGCGCTCTGAAACACGCCACTTCCCTCCGACCCACCGGCTGGCTGCGCAGGATTTTCCCCCAGAGGGCCCCCCGGTCGTTGCTCGGAGGGCCCGTTTCAAATCTCCCGGTATTCGCCCTCTCATTTGCTGCCCTCGAAAACGCGTCAGTTTCTCGTGACGATAGGAACCTTTATCTATCCCCCTCATTCTCCACCGAAAGCCGTCTACGTACGTCCGTTTGATGGCCTGGTCACGGACTCGAAACATCATGCCATACGTCCACTTTTCTTTGCGACTGTGAAAGCCATCTCGCCGGTTGCGTGTGCGGCTGCAGTTCATTGAAGGAACCCCTCATCGCAACAGCAAAAATATGCAGAGAGCCTGCGATTCTCACCCGCGTGTACACCATCACTTGCCGCCACCAACCCGTTCGTTGTTTGAACAGGAAGCCGCATCGCTCTTCAGGACTGAAGTTGTTTTAGCTGCAGTAGTGTCAATCCGAAATAGCACCGCATACGCAAGCAGGAGCGCTCGCTATCCCACTTCTTCGAGTCATGTTGAGGTCAAGCCTTGAAAACACCAAGTCGTCAGTGTCTCAATACTTTCGGCACTTCAAGCATGAACTTGAAACGAAAGGGCCACAGTCCGCGGATTGGTGTTATGCACCGATTTCTTCACGGACCTCTACCTTATGGTTCGGTACCACTTACCTGTCGTTTTCGCATAATTCACTTTGTCTCCAACTATCGTTATATTTCCTTGTTTGCATTTGAACACACTTGAAGCCTGGTAAGCCCTGTAAGGAAGATCCTGGTGTTCACAGATCGCCGGCACTTACCTTCTAGACTTTCCCCAAGAAGCCTTGTCTCTGCCACTTTACGTGTACGTCAACACCACCCCTCTTTACCTCCCCACTCAAAGCGACAGGTGTTTCTTCGAAGTCTAGATTCGGCCAACCAAGGCCGTTGTAAACCAATGTCTTATTATCTATTCCCATGTCCTGCGACTTCATCTTGACATTGACAAGTGCGATGCACGACCGGGCGGATCTTGTTGGACTTCAACCAAGGCACGAACAATTTCTTTCGAGTCTAGTGATTCACGCCTATGGCAAGAAGGCATGTCGTCCTGCTTCACCCTAGATGAGGTGCAGACAAAATTGTGGTCCGTTTCCTAGTACAGCATATGTTGCTACTCTCCGCATGTCTGTGAAACCACACTTAGGATACATAAAATAGTTGTGGATATGCCGGCTAATGTATCTATATTGGAGCAGTAGACTGGCAGTTCTTTGGCAGGCGTGGTGTAACTTTACTCGACATCATCTCAAGGCATAAATTTATCAGACATTTAGTGCACCAGCTTCTAGCATACAATAAAATCTTGTTCTCACAATCCATACCCAGTCTCTTGTTGATGCGCAGCATCAACCTCAGTCGTACGCGAGAAGCAGTACGTAGCAGTTCTGCATGATGCTTGCATATTGGCATTCCCACGTTGCAATTAGCCGCAAATTCTTGACCTCTGTTTTGCCTTTTTCACTGCCAGCCAATAACGTGCCTGACTTTTGGTAACCTTGTCGCATATTCGCCCTTCTATACGGTCAAGCTACCACTACACCTTCTCCCCACGTCGTACATGTATTGATCCTCTCATTTGGCCGTATCTGATCTGTCGGCTTTAGGCTCGAAAAAATTAGTTGTTCGGCTGTAGAAAGATACTTCAAAGAATTTTCCGCTATTTGGCCGTAAAAAATTTTCCACCAGCCTAGGAACCCAACTGCATCGACAAACGCTATGAGGCAAGTACAACGCAATTGGTCCATATGAGCTAATTAGAACCAGCCCACCTTTCCTTATGTCTTTTATGATCACTCGGTAGAGTCCGCAACCCCTTGCTAGTCAACATCATCCCTTGATGGGATGTGGGGTTCGACAAACCTTCACTCCAGCAGTTGCTCAACGCAAGCCTCGCATTTCAAGGCAGGACATGTCCCCGGTCTTCACCCAGTTCCCACACAAAATCTTCCTACGAAGTTCATGTCTTAGTGGCATACTTTTCATCAATGGCAACCTTCCATTTCCAGAGGGCTGTGTGACCCTCTAGTTAGAACCGCCCGATTTCGCATCTCTTCTCCATCACAGGATGCCGGGAAAACAAGTACTGTGTCAAACCTCCTTCCGTATCCAACCTCGTTGGATCAACGCTTTATCGCATCAACCCCTAGCTTATCGCCCTCTAAGGGCTTGCAAGATACGGCAAGGATAGGTACATAATCGCTAGTCTTAGGGGTTGTTCAGTTGCAACTTTATATTCAATATGGAGGCTCCATACTTAACCGATACGGAGCCCAAATATGATTATGATGCAATCGTTCGGTTAAACTCAGAATTAGAACTTAGCCATAGAATTTTTAATGTTCCTTTACCGCCTAAAAGACAGGCTAAAAGGTTAGCAACTTTACTATATCTAGCTTCCAAAATGGAGCTCTCGGCGTCAACTAAAAGTCCGGCAGAAAGAACACATGTAGGGCATATTGCCCAGGTGTACGGTAGGGAGCAGGCAAGCCGAGCATGAGTCACAGGGGAGTCGATGGAAGAGGAGGATATGGTAAAGAGTAGGTATGGCAATACCCTAGTACGGAGACGAATCGATGAGGAGGGAAGGGCTGCAGGCCCGAGGAGCTTATAAGGAGGTGCCAAGGGCTAGCCTTCGGCTAGCCTGGGCAGCCCCTAAGAGCTCCCGGGCGTGCACCCGAGTAAGGGATAAAAGATCCCTTACAACGCGTTTCTTCCAATTTAATACTTATCTATGGCTCTATAGGTTATATAGACGTATATAATCTAAAGCCTTTAGGTTTAAATTAAAAGCTTTAAGCTTCTAATTTATACTAACGCTAAAACCATAGTTTAGATTCCATATATAGTAAAACATGCCTACTTTTAGTATTTTTTTAAGCGGTTAGAAGAAGATTAAAATTTTATAGCTAAAGTTAAGATAAACTAGAATTGAACCGACCCCTTAGAATTAGATTAGAGCTTTAGATTAACTCTATTCTAAAGCCGTTATTCGAATCTAAACTTATAACAAAATAACCGCTTAAAATATGTGAGGTAATAGGCTCCGCACTACCTAGCCACGGCATAAACCTTAAAAGGTAAAGCGAGTGACTGGCAAGACGCCAGGCACGGCTGTGCGGAACAATACATATAGGTGAGGTGACTTCGTCACCTGACAATATATAGCTCGAAGCCCCTATTATAGATTCTAGTTTAATATAGAGGCTTTAGAGTTTATTTAATTATAGGTTTAAATAAAAATAAGGGCTTTAGAATAGAGTTAATCCAGAGCTTTAATCTAATTCTAAGACGACTATTTAATTAAATTCTAGTGTAATTTAACTTTAGCCATAAAAATTTAATATTCCTTTAACCGCCTAAAAAAATACCAAAACCAGGCGTATTATACTTGTCGACCTGAATCGAAGTTCCTTACTACCATCGTAATACTGTCTGACGACCTAGATCGTCTATACGAACTATGTCTCAGTTGTCTCGTATCTTGAGTTCGTATGTCTTATTGAACGTCTCATTACCTGTTTCTCCTAACTATGACCTACTAAATGACGACGCCGTTGTCATTGTATTTGGACCTACCTGATGTATATAAGAGAGCTTCTAGAGCCCTCTTTAATAGACAGAGTTCTCATTTCTGATCGTCCGTTCAACAATACTCTATATAGAATTTGAATTAAGGGCTTAAAGCTCCTTATTTAAATTTAAAGGCTTTAGATTATTGTCGGAACGTTAATTACGTGACGTGGTCACGAGACCACGAAGCGAGTCTAACTAATCTGACCTTGGAGCAACTCCTTACTTCTAGATATCAATAACTACTAACTTCAACACCGCATACGTACCACTACAAGTGATATTCGTGCACGTTGATAATGCGAGTATACTGACACTAATTAGTAGACGTACAGATCAGAAAATACGTAATAGCAAAGCTTAAGAAACAGCACTACTTACCTAGTGTTTAATGATCGCAGAGCTATCGCCCTATTTTAGTTGAAGGAGAGAGCTATATTACCCTTAAAGCTCGAGACTACGTATTAGCTTAACTGCTGACGCGTTTGATCGCCTAGAGGATTATATCTTTGCTAAAAATCGTCTTTAGTTCTTTAAAAACTATAGACTTGTTAATAGGACACGTATACACCCGGAAGACACTACCCTTAAAGCTTAAGACCCCGTATTAGCTTAACTATTAACGCATAAGATCGCCTAGAGGATCGTATCTTTGCTAAGAATCGTCTTTAGTCTTTAAAAACTGTAGATTTGTTAAGGGGACACGCAAACACCCTCACCTCGATACCCTTACCTTAACACCCTTACCCTTGTACTACCCTTATACCTACCCTTATACCTACCCTTATACCTATAACCATGGCACTAATAGAGGAAGAATGGGCCGTAATGGCCAGTAAATATGGATATGGAATTAATGTAGATGAGGCTATAAAGGACAAACTAATAGAGTTCGTAAAAATGATAATATATTTATATAAGACACAAGACCTTACAGATAATGACTTATAGGCCGTTTTTTAAGAGCAGTTCGAGGGATTTATAGTGGAGAGCTTTAAGAAGATACGCATAGATATTAGATCTAAACTGCGAAGACATCTTCTTAAAAGAGGTGTTTACGTAGGCAAATATAATAGCAGAGTTACTATATCTAAGCTGCTATTTAAAGTTGTATAATAAGAAGAACTATATTAATAGACAGATAAGGAGATCGCGGTAACTATTAAGGAGTTGGCAGAACTACTAGCTATAAGAGCACTACAAAACAGGTTAAACTACACTTATAACGGTCTATCGTCTTAGCCTAGAGCTATAGTTGCAATACCACCTAGGTCTAGTACGCAAACACCTATATCTACGCCTCCACTACCCCTACTACCTCCGACGCCTATTATTTAGCCCGCTATCTAGTCTGCTATTTAGCCTACCCCTATTTAGCCTACCTCTAACTATAGGCAAATACACACCCTTATTAACCAATTGCTATAGCTAAGAGAGTAGCAACTATAGCAGCCGCAGCAACCGCAGTAGCTATATATATATATACTATCCAAACTGGCCGTGCCTAATGTAGAGTAAGGACTTAGGCAAGGACCTAGATATAGTAAGGAGGTAGCTATAATTATAAAGATCTATATAGACGACCAAAAGTATAATGGAGTTAGTGACAGCTTCGACTTTAAGTTAACTATCTTTTATAATATCTGCAAGAGATCTAGCTTACCACTAGAAGGCTACGCAGTGGTATTCCCTAGCATACTAAAAGGGCTTACTTAGGACCACTACTATAACAGCGACCTTAAGTTAAGACCTTTTACTGAAGCCTATAACCACATGCGATAGTTCTTTAAAGGGCTAGAATACTACTATAAGAACCTTACGAAGTAGAATAGTATGACCCTCTAAGGAGTTATAGACGAGAACCCTAATAAGTTAATCTATTAGAACTTCTAACTGCTTATAAATAAACTGCTAAAGTAACGTTATAGACTATACCTAGACTTCCGTATAAACTGCATCCTTATAAATAAGTTAGTTACTGCTTACTAGGGAGTGCTAGTATACTATATCGCTGTCTCCAACCCTTTAGAAGACCTTTCTTAGTTAATTAGTAAACTATAATCCTCTATTATTGCGTGGGAAAAAGAACACCCCTTATAGGCCCTAATAAGACCATCTTACTAAGCCTTTTTTTATAGATTGACGCTACTATTAAAACGACTAGAGTTAAGACCGAAATACTAATTACTATAGCAGTAATCGCTCTTATAGAACTAATGGTAGACTAAAGGCTAAGTGCTACGTCTGTAAGAAGGAGGACTGTCATTTATAGAAATACTTAGAAGAGGAGCGTAGTCGGTCCAGAGATAACTATAGAAGACGCTTTATTAATATTAAGGGCCGTAATAAGGGTAATTTTAATAACCACTTTAAGTAATACGTCGCTGCTTGCGAAAGAGATAAAGATAAAGATTTAGACTTTAAAGCCTATATATAAGACGCTAATAACTCTAGGAGCGATGCCGGAGAACCTAATAATAGTTCTGCCTATATCACCACCTTTAGAACACTTACTATAGAGAAAGCAACCTCTATAAGCGTAGAGCTAGCTAATAAGGCTTATATATACCTGCTTATAGCTTTAGAACTTACCACGGAGTCTGCCACGGAACCCTATATAGAGACTAACCCATTTACCTATAATACGGCCACAACTATAGCGTCACAATATACCTCAACGGTCTTTATAGGAATTATAATCAATATAGGTGCTTCGCGTAAGTCTATGGCTAGCTACAGCCAATTCTAAGCCCTATAGGCTATAGACAAGTCCGTAAGTCTTAATACGTTAACTAAGGGCTAAGTAACTATCTAATTTGGGATCGGAGCCTCTACGTTTATTGGAACTATAGATATTAACAGCCCTATAGGCAAGGTATAATTCCATATTATTAAAGCAGATACTTTTTTCCTACTTTGCTTAGCAAATATAGATAGACTCTATATTAAATACGATAACCTAAAGGACATCATTATTACTTACACTAAAAAGGTGCTAGTAGTTAGACGATTTAGCCACCCGTTTTTTATATAGAGCTTCTCTTTATAGTTTTATTTAGTTAAGTCTTTTAACGCGAACCCTTACTACTTAACTAATATAGAGCTACAACGTCTATACCGTTAATTTGGTTACCCATTAGTTAATAGACTGCAAAAGCTTTTTAATAAGACTGGCTATAGCCATAATACTAATAGATCTGCTATTAAAGAGCTAACTAGACTCTGCCACTACTGCTAGAAGTTTAATAGATCTCTAAGTAGATTTCACTTCACCTTATAAGATAATATTAATTTTAATTACAATATTATCGTCGATATTATATATATTAGCGGCTCCCCCCTACTATACGTAGTTAATAAAGCAACTTAATTTTAAGCTAGTAGATAGCTATAAGATATTAGCGCTAAGTATACTTAGGACGTTCTACGAATATGCTAGATTAATAGCTATTTAGGACTACCAGACTTAATTACCATAGACGCTAGGAAGAACTTTATTAGTAAGGAGTTTAAGCACTATACCGCTACCATAAGAGTAACTATAAAGTTAGTTCTAGTCAAATTATATAACTCTATTGGAATAGTAGAGCGCTACTATAGTCCGCTACAACAAGCCTACCAAATTATTATAACTAAAATCCCTAAAATTAGTAAGGAGATAGCCCTATAAATGGCTTTTAAAGCCATCAATAATACGGCTAGCCTAGAAGGCCTAGTCCCTATACTCCTAGTCTTTAGAGCCTACCCCCAAATAGTCAAATCGGACGCACTATTACCTTTAGTTACACAGCAAGCTGCGGCTATTAAGAAAGCAATAGTGGAAATCTAGAAGCTATAAGCTAAACGATAGATCGCTAACGCTCTTAATATGCAAAATAGATAATAAACTAACGCTATTTACGGCCTCCCACCTAGTTCGCCTATCTTAGTTTAAAGAGAAGGCAATACTAGCTAAAGTAGTTATTGAGACGGGCCATATATACTGCTTACCGTTAACGGTAAGACCTATACTATAAAGCTACTAAATGGGCCTATGACCTTCCGCTCTATAGTTATAAAACCTTACCTACTAGACTTATAAGACTTAGTCGAACCACAAGAGTCTATTAAATTAGCTAAACCTTAATCATTACCTAAAGCTAAACTACAACTACCGCCAAAGCAAGGCAGAGGTCGCCCCCGCAAATACCTATTGCTTACAGCTATTATAGACACGGCTATTACGGACGCTATAATAGACATAGGTGCTTTTATAGGTAATATTATAGATATAGCCGACATCGCTATCTACTTACAGGATGATGATACCGCAGATATAGCTAACACTACTACTTACTTATAGAACGATAGTAACACCTAGTTTAGCGCTTTACGGCAAAAAAAGGTTATAGGCCTATTTAAGAAAGGTGTCTTTAAGATTATTAAGCTATATAATATATTAAAGGGGGTTAGACTCTTTAATTCACAGTTTATTAATAAGATTAAGAATAAGGGAACTAATAAAGCCTTTAAGAAATTATAACTTATTATATAAGCCTATAACAATTTAGAGAAAGAGCTAGTCCTTACTTAGTTACTAATAATTTAATAAGTTAGCCAGCGGCTAATTCTCTATATCGCTACTATACTACTATAAATATGACTTTACCTCTGAGACATCTTATAAGCCTATATCCAGTCTACTATAAACCTAAACTACAAATTCTATGTATAACTACCATACGAGCTAAATAAATAATTAGAAATTAATAAGGACTCCGTTCTAAAGGTTATAAAGCCACTTTATAAAGTGCCTAAAGCTAAAAACCACTAGTTTAAGACCTACTATTTATACTACGTTAATTAGCTATAAATAGACTAGTCCACGTATAACCCTTGCTTACTTTATAGTAATAAACCTTTTAGAATTATCGGCTTATAGACTAATAATACACTATTCCTTGTAGATAATACCTTTATAGAGGCTAAACAAAGCGAACTATATAAGGCTAAATTTATGGCTAAGGAGCAAAAGTAACTAACTACTAATACACCAGTTAAGTTTAATAGAGGACTCATTTAATTAGTATAAGACGAGAGTATTACGCTAACGTAAAAGCGCTAGTATAAGAACCTTAGTGTGGTTAACACTACGCTAACAAATAGCACTAGCTCCAGAGGAATTACGTATGGCCTACTTACGCTAAAGGACTAGTATATTACTTAACGCGCTAGAGGAGCCTATATCGCCTTAGTCTATTAACTAAAGGCTTTATTTAACTTATCCCTTACTACCTAGGTAACTAATCCTAAAGAGGCAAATATAAAGAAGTTAAATAAGCGCTTAAGTTGGCAGATTTAGAACTTATATAGAGGTCTTAAGTTTATTAAATTAGAGGCTAAGACTCTATAGCTCTTAGTCTTTATAGACAATTCCTTTACCAACAATAAGGACCTTTCTTCGTAAATTAGCTATATTATTATACTAGCTAACGCAACTAAGAAGGCCAATATCATCTATTAGAGCTTAATTAAGTGTAAAAGAGTTACTAGAAGCGTTTTAGCTTCTAAACTCTACGGAATAGCTTACGGCTTTAATATCGCCGTCGCCATTAAGTCTATAGTAGACAAGGTCCTATAGATTAACCTCCCGCTTATACTTTGCATTAATTCTAAGTTGCTATATAACTGTCTTATATAACTTAGAACTATATAAGAGAAGCGATTAATAATTAATATAATGTGCCTATAATAAGCCTATAAACGTCAGCAGATTATAGAGGTTAAATAGATTAATAGTGGAGCTAACCCTATGGACGCGATAACTAAGGGGAAGCCTTGCGTTGCCCTATAGCGACTTATTAACACAAACCAAGTTAATATATAGGCTGTAGGTTGGGTGGAGCATAAAGAGTAATAGAAGGTGGTTTACGAGTCGTAACGGTACTAGGGTACGCCACCCGCCATATTCTACGGACCCTAAATTTAACCAGCCAATTAGGATTTTCCATCCCCGGGATAGAAAATTGCTATTAGCTCGCTTACCACTAGCGCCTTAGCGGCCCTCGCGATATATCAACCTGCTACCCCTAATAATTCTTCTCCTTCTTTTCCCTAGCTTAGTGTCCCTATAATATAGCATTCTACAAGCTTTAGTTTAGAGGTATTAGTATAAGCCGTAATACTGGTTATATAATTACGGACCTATAAGAGGAGCGTAGAAACTATTGCGTATTAATTAGATCTTTAGCTATTATATATATGCTACAAATAGTCTAGAAATAGACTTAGCTTTAAAGTATAAATTAGCCTTCTTCTTAGAGTTGCTCTAGTATCGGAATATTAGTTATATAACGTGGTTACGGGACTATAAAGCGAGACTAGCTAATCTAACCTTAGAGCAAACCCCTATTTCTAGACAATAACAACTACTAACTTTAATACCGCATACGTACCACTACAAGTGATATTCGTGCACGTTAATAATATAAGTATACCGACACTAATATAAAGATAGCGTAATATTTTAATTAACTTTATAGTAGACTTACCTAGCAGCAATAGGTTTATAAATATTATAGTAGTAGTTAACCGCTTTATAAAAATGCGATATATAATTCCTATAGACTTAATTTGTTACGGAACCCCACCGTAGGGGCCTCCATAGGAGAGCCCCGTGCTCTTACATATACCTCGCGTACAGCTTATGTCAGCTACGCGTAGGTATATCACCTCCTTACGCCCTTAACCCTTACAATTAATCGCGCAACGTCTTATAGACTCCTCGAATATATACGCTCTGTAGCTACTGCCCTCGTTCCGTAATATTACGTTACGCCTTTTTACTACTAACGCTTAGCCTATAACTAATTCTACGTCTTTATAATACTGTAGGCGCTGCTAAAAGCAGTATGCCTATAAATTACCTCACTTTATACTTCTAAGGAACCTATAATAGTAAGATAATATTTCTTATTAGCTATTATATTAAACCTAAAGAATAATCTAATTTCTATACTTAACCTATAACGCTAATTAATCCTAGGAGAATTTAATTTATTAGCCCTAACCCCTAAGAAAATAGACACTAATAATGTCTTATCTTTTATTAAATATATAACTACGGACAAGTAAATAGAAAGGCTATTACCTATTAAAATTGAAATATAAGACGCCAAAATATTTGCAAAAATAGTAGTATAAGACCCTAATAAATACTACCGCCTTCTATAGAACTACTACCTAAAGCTTATATAAGCTAAGATGCGTACTACCTAAGATCGCGATATTATTTAAGACCTATAAGCTTATAAGGCGCTCGCTAATAATATATATTAAAAAACTAAAAATAACCTCTGCGTATCTAAATATAACGTCTAATAGTTAAAGAAGAATAAGATTATACTAATTGCTACGGTTACTAAAAAAGAAGGTATAATTAAATACCTATAATCTTAGCTTAATAAGCATATTTGTAATAACACTAGATACCTCTCTACTATATATAACTCCACTTAAGTCTCTACGCCCCTAGTAACTTTACCTACTTAATGCTTAATAGAGGGTTATTACTAAGTAGCTTTACCTAATAAGAACCCCTACTAAAGTAGCGATAATAAAAGCTATAATAATTAGACCTAAACTACTACTATAGGATCTAATATATGCTACCTTAATCCCTTAATCTTTTAAGGAGATTGTAAGGAATATAGCTACTAGAAAATATAAATCTATAAGAAACTAACTTAAAGCGCCTGCCTTTTTCCTACGGAAAATATTAAGATTAGCTATATTATCGGGCGAATAAAGGGTATACTATTTAATAGACTCTTCGCCTAATAGGAGACTAGTAGCCCCTAAAAGTAGTAGTCTTACTAAGAAGTCCTTAATAATCTTAACCTAATATACTATAACTATAACCTACTAGCTACTAACTAAGCTAAACTATATACCTTAAAGATAAGCCCTACTAAATTATTTAATAAGTTTTATATTAAATTTTAGGAATATACTAGAGCCCTTACCTAAGATAATACTAAAGACTAGGAGGATCTCCTTAAAAAAGTTACTTATCGCCTTAGTTATATAGCCGCTAGCTATAACTACAATAATATTTATAAGATGGTAGTAGCCCTATAAAAGATTAAACAACAACTAAATTAAATTACTACTACTAACCCTTACTTAAAGACCTCTCTATAGAAGCCCTCTAGGCCTACTAAACCTATATATATTAAGTTACCAACGCCTACTACCTTAGGTGCCACTAGAGCTAATATTAACCTCTCTATACTAACCTTTCCGTAAAAACTCCTAGATAGAGAGCGTAAGCTACTTTAGAAATTAAAATACTGCTATAAATGCCGTTAAAAAAGCTATTATTATAATAACCTAAACTGCCTAATAGCTAGGTTTAGTACCTACCGCCTAATACCTAACCTAATGCCTTAAATACTAAATATGTTATTATGCGCTACTACTATATAAGATAAAGACGTAGTAATAGCAGTAGAATTAGATATAAAAATAGAAAACGCTAAGTCCTAGCCCTAAGTTATGGGTTAGGACACCCTAAAAATAAAGGGATTTATATATCGGCCTACTTAATAAATAATTTAGTAAAGATAAATAGACGGAAATAGATAGTTTTACCTATAATAGGAACTACTGCTATAAAATAATATAAAAGCCGTTCTATAATTAACTACAAAGCTATTAACTAATTTATAAATACCTAACTTATACGTACTTATAACCTACCTACCTTACTCCTTACTAAAGCCCGCGCCCTATAACTTACTAATAGTAGTTATATTATATAGAAGATTACCTATATAGTATAACTCTATTTAGATATAAACGGGCACTAGGAAGAGCTCTAGGCCTATATTATACTACTTACTAACTACTCTATTATCCTTAGAATAAGCTAGCTTAAATAATATAACCCCACTATTAACTAGGAAAAGAAAAAGCAACCTTTAACTCTAAATACTATAGAGAGACTTGCCTAGGATATAGCCTAGCTACCTCTATTTACTTACTGGAATATTAACCTAAGAAACCCCTTATTACTCTACCTATAACTAACTACTACTATATAAGTGCTGTGGCCTTCTATTATATAGTATATAGAAAAGGTTAGACCGTTACTATAGCTTCCTAATTATAACTATATAAGCTTAATAAAGAATAGGACTACGTCCTTTATAGTAATAGAATAGATATAGTTAACCTTTTAGAAGATAACGCCCCTATAAAACTCTATAGACTTTCACCTTTAGACTTTAAAAAGTTTATAAAACTTAAAAAAGGACTTACTAATAAAGAACTCCGTAAGCTTCTCCCTAAGAGGTACTATAACTTTATCGATATATGCTTATAAAAGGGCGCAGATATACTCCCCCTATATTAACCTAATAATTATACTATTAATATTAAATAAGGAAAAAAGATACCTTATAAGAGACCCTACTTAATATTAAAAGATAAACTTTTAGTTATAAAAAAGTATATTAACGAGCACCTTAATAAAGGGTTTATTTATCCTAGTATATTACTAGTAGCTGCCCCTATTCTTCTCGCTAAGAAGCTAAAAAAAGGTATTTAATTCTATATTAACTATAGAGGACTTAACGCTATTATAATTAAAAACTAATACTTAGTACCGCTTATACAGGAGACCCTTAAGCGGCTTAGCTAAGCCAAAATCTATACTAAGCTTAATATTATTGCCGCCTTTAACTATTTTTAAATACGGGAAGGTAATAAATAGAAAACCGCATTTATATCGCGCTTTAGCCAATTTAAATATACTATTATGCCCTTTAGCGTATATAATAGCCTAGGCACCTTTTAAAGCTATATTAATAACGCCTTATAGAACTACCTTAATAACTTCTACTCCGCGTACCTAGATAATATACTTATTTATAATAATAACCCTTTTAAATATACTAAATATGTTTAAAAGGTCCTATAGCGCCTTAGGGATATAGGACTTTATATTAACTTAAAGAAATGTAAATTCTTAGTTACAGAAGTAAAATACCTTAAACTAATTATTACTACTAAAGGTGTCCGTATAGACCCTAAAAAGGTATATATAATTACTAAATAGTAAGCCCTTAATTATATTAAGGACGTATAAGCCTTCCTTAGTTTCGCCAACTTCTATTAGAAATTTATATATAACTTCTTAAGCGTAGTAGTACTACTTATAGTAATAATACAAATAAAGAGCCTTTCTGTAAAAGGAAGAAAAACGTACCTATACTTTACCTAAACGCCTAAATATAAAAAGGCGTTCTAAGACCTTAAAAATGCCTTTACTAAAGCACCTATCCTAGCCCACTTTATACTAGGACGACAACTCTGTCTTAAAACTAACTCTTTAGACCACGTTAACGCAGGCATTCTCTTTTAGATAGGTAATAACGGTTTCCTTTACCTAGTCGCATTCTACTCGTTTAAGCTTATACTATAAAAGTATAACTATAAGATCTATAATAAAGAACTCCTTATAATTATATAAGCGTTTAAAGAATTCTAACTAAAACTCTCCTTAGTAAAGCCTAACTAGCTAACTAAAGTCCTTATAGACTATTACAACCTTAAGTACTTTATAACTATAAAGTAGCTAAACTAACGCTGTGTATATTAGAACGAGTTCCTCTCTAGTTTTAACTTTAAAATTATATATAGACTAAAAGTATAAGATACTAAACCTAATAGCCTAATACGCCGCTTATAAGACCTTCTTTAGTCTAAAGATAACCCCTATAATCAGTTCCAATAATAAATAATCCTAAAAGTATAAAATTTAGCCCTAGGTATACTACCTATAATAGAGTTAACTATACCTTAGCTTTATACTATAGAACTAAAGTTACCTCCTAAAATTAATAAGCTTATTACTACAGTATATAACACCTCTGTTAACCTATTACTATATTAACTTATTACCGCAAAGACTACTAGCGCCTATACGCTACCTACTAACCTCTAAAGCTTAGGCTAGATAGATATAGCAGCTTTAAAAGTAAAAGAAAATAGGCTTTATTATAAAGGTCGCCTATTTATCCCTAACTTAGAAAATCTATAATAGCAACTAATCTAAATAGCCTATAACCTCCGATTAAGCGTCTATTTAGGTAAAAGAAAAACCTATAAGCTTTTTAGCCAATACTACTTCTGGCTAAAAATAATAGACTTAGTTAAACACTTTATAGGCGCCTACTATGGTTATAAGCGCGCTAAGGCCTTTAATATAAAGTACTAAGGACTACTATACCCTCTACTAGTACCTATATAACAATAGGCAGATATTATTATAAATTTTATTATTAACTTATTACTCTATAAATAACACGGCCGTACCTATAAGAACATCCTTATAATAATATACTAACTTATAAAAGAGCGCCACTACGTCCTAACTAAAGGCGTAGCCGTTAGCGACCTTACTAACGCCTTTTTTTATAAAGTTTACCGACTATATAGGCTACCTAACTTAATTACGTCTAACTAAGGTATATAATTTAACTCTAATATATAGAGACGAATCTGCTAACACCTTAGTATCTCCGTTAAGATGTCTATATCCTTTTATTATAAAACTACTAGGTAACCGGAAAACGCTAATACTAGTATAAAAGCGTACCTATAATAGGTAGTTACCTATAGTTAAGATAATTAGGTATATTACCTTCTACTAAATAAATTTATAGTAAATAATTACGTCTTAACTACTATAGGACTTACCCCGTTCTTTGTAAATAAGGGTTATTACTCCTAATCTGGCATAGAGCTACTAGAACCTATTAATAAGAAACTGCTATATAGAAAACGCCTTAAGATACTACTTACTAACTAGTATATAGACTATATAAAAAATCTACTTAACTATTATAAGGGAGAAATAGTCTAGGCTTAAGTAAAGTAAGCCTACTTCGCTAACTGTTATAGAACGCCACTACTAGAGATGCGTATTGGTAACTAGGTATAGCTAGATATATATAATATCTCTACGCAAAGGCTTATAAAGTCACTTAATTATAAGAACCTTGGCCCCTATTTAATTAAACGAGTTATTAATAGGGGAGCCGTATATAAGCTAGAACTCCTACTTAACCTAGCTACCCGCGGGATATAGCCTATATTTTACCTATAGCTACTATACCTCTATTAGCCTAACCTCTTACCGGGGCAGATATAGCCTAAACCCCTATTAGTACTAATCCGAGACAAGAATAAAGATAAAAACTATAAGGAGTGGACCGTTAAACGAATTATTAACTCTAAATACTTTAGCAAAGGTAGAGGACAATAGCTCTACTACAGAGCTATATATATAGGATTTAATATAGATTAGCCAAAATGGCAACTATAGGAAGACTTTAAAAATACAAAGGATCTAATTAGTAACTTTTACTACGCAAACCTATAGAAACTAGGCCTAAGTAGAGATTTTATACCTAATCCTTTATAAGAGCCCTTATAGAGTTAAACCGTTATATATTACCACGTAAGGGTAAATTACTATTAAATTATGGTAAAGTGCAATTATATAACCGAAATATCGTTAAGATATCTAGGAACTTTAACCGGCGGTTAAAGTTATTTAATTAGTTAGATTTTTAGATGCTAAGCCTTATTATATAATATTATTTTAAACCTTTAGTAATACCCCCTTTTCTTCTTTTCTATACCTTAAGTGTCCCTTTTATATATATATAGTAACTACAGCGTCGCCGGAGCTCCGCCTCTATAGGAAGGGGGGTAATATTATAGAACCCTACTGTAGGGGCCTTTATAGGAGAGCCTCGTGCTTTTATATACACCTTGCGTATAGCTTATATTAGCTACACGTAGGTATATCACCTCCTTACGCCCTTAACCCTTACGATTGATCGCGTAACGTCTTATAGACTCCTTAAATACATACGCTCTATAGCTACTGCCCTCGTTCCGTAATATAATTAATGCTATTTTAGTAGTCGAAAATTTTATTAGATATATCTTTAAGCTATATAGACTTTCTAATTTAATAATATCCAACTATAGAAGCTAGTTCGTTTTAGACCTTTAATAAGCCCTATATAAATAATTAGATATATAAATATAACTAATAATTGTATTATATCTAGAGATAAATAGTTAAACTAAAATTGCGAACATAATTATAGAATAATACCTATAAATATACTGCTCCTACCTACAAGACGACTAGGAAAAGTGGCTACCCTTAGCTAAGTCTACTGCGAATAATATAATAAATTAATTAATAGGCATAACGCCGTTCTGTATAACCTATAGATAAGACCCTTAACTTAGATTTAAACTATAACCTAAAATCGATATAATAGGACCTATAATTAAAAAGATTTAGTTAATTAATATATATAACTTCGCTAATTAAATAAAGTAGCTAATGGAACTATTTACGAAACAAGTTAATATATGCTTAAATGGTATAGGAATGGTATATAAATAAAGGACAAGCTCCTATATAGGACTTTGAAGAAGGTAATATAGTTTACCTAAATATATAAAACCTAAAGACTTAACAGTCCTTAAAGAAACTTAATTAGAAGTTTACGGGCCTATATCAAATTAAGAAAAAACTAAGCCTATACGCCTATAAACTTAAACTATTAACTAAGATAAAAATATACCTAATATTTTATATAAGCCTGCTATAGCCTCTAAAAGGTAAGCCTATAACTCGCGAAGTGCCGCCGTTACCTTTTATAACTATTAACAATAATAACGGTTTTTACTTTATTAACCTAATTAATAATATACAATAGAAAATATAATTAAAATTATTTAAACTTCTTATTAAGTAAAAAGGATATAAAATATAAACCTAGGAAATCTATAAATAGATTAAGGCTAATGTGCCTTCCCTAGTAAAAGAATTCTATAAGGACTATCCTTTACGGCCTACTTTTACTAGATAGGCGCGATATAAAGGTAAATAATTACTACCTAATATAAATACATGAAATATAATAGCAGTAAACTTAAAATCGAGAACTTAAAATAAATTATAATGTTTATAATATAATTACGTAATATATAAGATATTAAGGAACTTTAACCAGCGGTTAAAGTTATCTAATTAGTTAAGAATTGCTTTACTATAAGCCTCTATAAAGATATTAGTTCTACTTACTGCCTTAACTAAGTTAATAGCGATTTTCTATCCTAGGGATAGGAAATCCTAATTAGTCCATTTAACGATAGAACTAGTAAAACTCTATCCCTTAACCCGTCAAATTTCGTACTACGTTATTGATAAGAATCTGGCCAATTACGTAGCTTAAATATTTGGTCGTGCTGAGATATTTATAGCCATTAAAATTTGATCCTCTTTTAGCAGAAGCTCTATATAGGTTTAATCCTTAGTATTAAATTAATTAAGATAAGGCTATTAGTATATCGTCTTTATACAGAACGGAATCCTATAAATATTGCAGCCGTAAAGAGTCTTTGCCGCCCTCGCCCTGAGCATAATGCTTTGTTGTTCTGTGCACGGACCATATTCTTATCGATAACGTAGGACGCTGACGGGTTAAGGGATACCGCTACCCGCCGTAAGTATATAAACGTAATAAATAATAAGTCTTAACTAAAATTAAATTATTTTAGGCCTTTGGCTAAAGGGGGGGTACTATAATAGGACTAGCCTAGTTATAGTAGGAACGTCTTAGTAAAATACCTAATAAATAAATTTTACTAAATTTTACTAATTTAATTACCTTCTACTAAGTTCTACTAAATTAATTAAATTTTAGTAAAGTCCGTTAAAGACCGCGTATATATATACGTACGTATTGACTACTAAGATCCCTAACTATTTAATTATAAGATTCTCTTATTATTATTTTTTCTCCTTTACGCAACGTCTTGTTCTCTATAGGGGCTATAGCCCTAGATTTAGATAGAATATATATATTTCCTTTAAATCTGCTCTAAAGCCTCTTTAAACCCTTATAGTATTAAACTTTAAAAATTGTGTCCTAGGAGCTTAATTAATAACCCCTATATAAAACGTTAATAATATTTAATTATAAAGCTTTAAACTAGTAGATTTTTTAAGAATACCTATTATAAGCAGCTTTAAATATAAAATCTAGAATATTTAGTAGTAGTATAAGTATAGAATAGGGTATATATTTACGTTTCTAAATATCGTTATATAGCGTAATTTTTAGGTAATATAAACCAGTCATTAACGTTGCTTAACTAATACCTACTAAAGGTTCCTCCTCCATCCTTTCTATCTTCTCTTTTACCCATTTCCTTGTCTAATACTATCTATATTACTATATTAACTAATAGATTCCTTAGTAGAGACTAGGGAGGAGTGTTAAAGCATCTCTAGCTTTTATAAGGAAGAAGAAAAGAAAAGAAGAAGGTATAGATAGGAGGAGGCCTATAAGTATAGGAGATTAGGCAGCTATAATATAGCTATTAACGTTGCTCAACTAATACCTACTAGAGGTTCCTCTGTCCTTTCTATATTCTCTCTTACCTGTCTCCTTATCCAATACTATTTATATTACTATATTAACTAATAGATCTCTTAATAGAGACTAAGGAGAAATATTAGAGCACCTTTAGCTCCTATAAGCAAAAAGAAAAGAAAAAAGAAAAGTATTAAAAAAAAAGGGAGTATTTATAGACGGGAGGAGGCTCTATTCCTTATATAAATAGATACGCTCTATAAAATATGGCCCATATACACTAATTAATAAGGTGTATATACGAGCAGTAAGTTATTCTACTATATTACTAGAGTTCTTAAATAACGCTATAAATATATTAAGATATTAGTATATATTATATATAGACCTTTATTCTTTAGTGTTAAGGTAATTTATATATTCCTACTAATACGGACCGTCTTTATATAGTGGTATTTGATAGAGCTTACACCTATACCTCGTTTTTAGTGACTTTTAAGGTCTCTTACACTCCTTACTATTACGTACTCTTTTTATTATATTTACTAAAAGCTTATATAGAGGCTTTCTATTTAAAAGCTTTTTAATATAACTCTTTCTTTTTACTTTTAAATATATAGAGTAAATCTTCTACCCCTTAATTAATTTTAACTGCTTTAAATCTATAATATACTACTAAGTACTACTGTATCTTATCTATAGAGACCTAAGCATGATTGCTTTAAGGCTTAGGGGTAGGGATTTTAAATAGAGAGTTTACAAGCTGTTAAAGGAACTTCTTATAGCCACCATATTTTGGCCAACTATTAGTAGAGTAGGAAGATAGCTTATAGTAATTAGTAATAGTTATATTGAGGAGGAAGTAGAGGAAAGGCTTCTAAGTACGGCGGTAGATCTTAAGCGAGGTATAATAGGATCTTATTTAGTTGGTAGTATTAACGCCTTTTATAAAGTAATTGTATATATTAATAAACTTTAGTATAAGTAGCTACTTTTTAGCTATATTACCGAATACTCTATAAATCTATTATGCGCCGCTAGAAATAGTAGCAGGTTATTATCGCTTTTGTTTAATAAAACTTAAACCTGTAATATATAACGTTATTAACTGCAAAGCCTTAGAGTTAAATTAAATTATAAACTGTTGCTAATAGTACTTACAAATAAGACTATATTGGCATCCTTTTAGGCAAACTTAATAACTATTCCATCTTCTAAAAGCATTCTATATAGTGTCCCCTACTTAATCTAGCTTTGGTATAAGAGTTTAAGGTTAGTAAGCCGTTGGTTAATTTACTTGATTAGTAATGTGTTTTAGCCCTTCCCTTAGCCCTTCCCTTAGCCCTTCCCTTAGCCCTTTCTTTAGCCCTTTTTCTTATCCAGTTCCTTACGCTTTATCTTAGTTATTTATATGGTTCCTGCGCCTCCAATTTAAGCTTCTAAAATTAATAAAGTGGTTTAATGGAGGTAAAGAGGTTATTTAGTTAAACGGTATATAACTTTAGCTAATAGAGACGCTGGCCCGTCTTAGGATCTTCCTAAGTTAAAAAAAATCCCTTACTACTACCTGCGTCTTTAAAAGGCCTTCCCCCTCTACCTAGTACTTATCTAAATCTACTAGGCCTTTATTATTACCTTTTATATAAAATATCTAATTAAGAATATAGCCCTAGTTGCCTAATATCTAGATCTTAAAGCCTTTAGGTATTGGCTTAATTAGTATATTAATAATTTAAAAAGAGCGGCCAGTAAAGTATTTAATTGTCTTATTAACGGCAAGGTATATTCTAGGCTTATAGTACCTTATTACGGCAAGGCGGAGTTCCTTACTAAGCTTATTAATCCTCTTTAATATATTTTAGAAGGCTTTATTGTCTTTAGATCTAGGCTTAGTGCAGTAAAAATACTAATTAATCTACTACTAATAATTAGCGCTTATAAAGTTTCGAATAACGTATATAGTACTATAATTAAAGTTTCGGCGCCAATGATTCTTAATGCTACTTTCTATATGCAAGCCTATATAAATTAGCACCGCTAAATATATATATAGCTCCTGCTTTAATACAAGGCTCTATTTATATAAAAATTCTATATCCTCCGCAGGCTTGCTAGTCATTTAATTCAATTTAATTAACGCCTCAGGTTGGTTAAATTGAAAGCTTTGTAAGCATAGGGCTTAATTAATTAAATTTAACTGGCGTAGTAGTTAGTAACTATCACGAGTTTTGGTATAGTGTTAAGTCACCTTCCTACTATATACATCCTGTTCCTTTCTTATGCGGGCGCTTTAACCGCTTATCTACTATATTAATTATACCTTCCTTATCCCATAATCCTACTATTATTAAAGCTTTAATTATGTTAGGCCCGTAGGGCTAAATATATATTTAGGGTCTAGCGATAGTAACGGAATTGTTATTAGTTGGAGTCAATATTACTAATAGGCGAATCTGGTAGTAAAACCCTGCCTACTTAGACTTTAGCTGCGATATAACGGTGTAAATAACGGGTAATACTCGGATAAACTTTTCTGGTAAGGAATACTAAGAAAAATAAGGTTTAGGGCATTACTATATATAAACTTTAGTATATTTCTATATAATATCAAAAGCTTTAATATTTTTAATCAACTTAATTTAATTAGGGCCTTTAGATTGAATATATTGCCAAGCCCGCAAGCTCTTAGTTAAATTGATTGAGTCTTAGCATTCAATTTAATTCAATATTAAAGCCTTATTAAATAATTAGCAAGCCTGGTCCTCTAAAGCTAGGTATAGTTCTATATTTTTGTTTATATACTCTACCCAGCGCTTTTAACCCCCTTCCGCAGGAGGGGGGCCGCCACCTTAAATGTACTATATGCTTAAGCGCACCAAATAGTGTATTATTAAATTATTAACCATTCTTTCTAAACCTTAGTGTCTTAATTCCTAAGGCCTTATTTGCTTACCTTATTACTTATCTATAAGTAATAGCAGCAGTGTATTCTACCTTCTAATGCCTTTTTATAGCCTTTATACGCCGTGCTTTAAGTGTAGCCTCAGCCTCCTCTAAAGTCTTATTAGTTTGTTTTATAGGTATACGCTTAGTAGTACCTGCGTAAAGCGGCCTAATATAATTAAGTTGCTTCCGTATATCCTTACGCGCCTCTTTATAAACTATATTTGCAGCGTATATCCTTTTAAGTGCCCGATTTTAAATATCGCCTGCTATTATAATTGCCTAGCTTACGCGCATATATTTAGCTATCTATTTAAAACTACTATCGTCCTCTTAATTGCCCATAATATGGTTACTAAGTAGCTTTAGGCTTCGCGCAGTTCTTAGGGTCGTAAGGTCGTTCTAATTAACTTATAGTGGCGTAGATAGTTAAGCTAGAGACGGGAAAGGCAGAGGATATTTATTAATAATAATTAATGGATTAAATGGGATAATTCCTGTCTATGCAAATGCGCTAAGGATAGTAGATCGTTTAAATGTCTTTATTTATATACTATAAATTATATTAAAAAAATTATATTTTATTATAATTAGTGCAGCCCTTAGTATAGGTAGCTAGCACGGCCTAACCATACTAATGTTTATATAGTTGAAACACTATAACGTTAAGAGGTTGGCATAGGTGCGTAGTATATAGCAGTATTAGAAAGATAATAATGTTTCTACTATCGCAGTATTTAATAATCTTGCGTATTTTATATATTATATAGCCGTTAAGAATAAGGAGTTGTATAAGACCTCTTTATTGCTTTAATAACCACGTATTAAATTATTTAATCCACTTAAGGGCTAACTGGTTATTTATATATACCGTCTTATTAACCTTAATAATATAGTTATTAGAAATAGTAAACTTAGTATACTAACGGACCTAGTATATCTTCCATTTAAAAATAAGAAGTAATAGTTAAATATTACTGTCTGCTAATATACACTCTTCTAGTATATAGGATTTATAGTTTATTATTATGCCTAATTTAATTTATCCTCTTATTGCTTTAATAATAACCTTCTCCTTCTTTCCTATACCTAGCTATATACCTATCTTATTATAGTTATATATATCGCGCACCTTAATAGTATAAATGCCTATAGTACAATTTAGCTCTTTAAACTATATTATAAAAGTAATATAGTTTTCTACAGCCTCTTAAGCAAGCTTCTTTAAATTGTCTACTTATATAATATATTATAGATGCGCTTTTAAGAACCGTAAAGCCTAGTATTCGCCATATATACGTGGGCTATAGATAGATTTATTATAGACGCGTTAGGAAAGAATATAATTGCACTTATTAATAATTATCTACTTAGTTATTTATAGTTGAATTATAAGGCTATAATTAAGCCAGAGTATAATACCTACCTTCTCTTTTAGTATTAGGAGCTTGCTAGTACCTAGTCGCTCTATCTTTAACTATTGGCTATTTAATTAACCTTAAATATGTAATGGCTTTACGTTATAACTAAGTGCTATAGCTTTTACAGACGTGTAAAAACCAGTATAGTACACGCGCATTATATTCTAGACCTTAACCTCTTCTTTTATATAGTGGGAGAGTATAATTATGGTTAATAATAATAGAATTACAAGTTATATAGAGTGTTGGTGCGCTTAAGCATATAGTATATTTAAGGTGGCGGTCCCCCTCCTGCGGAGGGGGGTTTAAAGCGCTGGGTATAAGCTAGTTAAGCAACTCAAATAGCCTAAAAAGCTGCGTAGGATCCTTATTATCGATATTTTCTAGAAACTTTGCCTGGCTATATTTGTCTTTATTAAATATTAGAAGAAAATTAAAAGGAGGTAGTAGTTTAGACTTTAGTGGAGGCTTTTTTATAATCCGGTTTTTAGAAATAGGATATTAAGTAGGCTGAATAAGGTCTATGTCATTGGATATAGGTACGCACTATCTTCGTGGCGTATTTAATTAATAAAGTTATCTATTTACATCTTAACGCGAGAAAGTTAATATTCTTAATTGCGTGCACGGGCCATATTTTATAGCACCCTATTTATAAAAGGGATAAGTATATAATTTACTAAGTACTAATAATATAAAATTCTTATATAAGATAGGCTTAATTACTTACTAAAATATAGGGTGTTTCTGTTATAATCGCCTACACAATTGCCTGCACGAACGCCTATATAAAGCCGTTTATAAGGCCTTAAAAAAACATGCTTAAATATAGGCTCTGTATAGAGAATCTCTATTAAAGCTCTGCTTAAAGCCCTATTAAAGCTCTACTAAAGCTTTATCGAAGCTCTATCAAAGCTCTACTTAATACTCTATTAGAGCTCTGCTTAAAGCTCTACTTAAAACCCTATACAGAGCTCTAAAGCTCTACTAAAACGCAGCACTAATATACTAGGAAGTCTCTACAAATGTCCATACAAACATCTGTATAAATATCTGCACAAACGTCTATACGGACGCCTGCACGAACGCCTATATAAAGCCGTTTATAAGGCCTTTAAAAACAAGCCCAAATACAACTTATATATAGAGAAGCTCTATATAAGGCTCTGTTCAAAGCCCTGTTAAAGTTCTGCACGAAGATCTGTATAAAGCTCTATTAAACCTCTACCAAACCTCTGCCCAAAGCTTACCGACCAGTGCTGTAACTGGTCTGGTTCGCTTATTGGTTAGTTAGTTAGAAAAGCTTTAAAATTGCAACCAGTTTGGAGCTTTAATTGGTTTCTAGCTAGTTGGTTTTAAAGCTCTCTAATTAACTAGATAACCGGCTAAATGTATATAAGGGGGTAACACAAACGGGTCGGACGGCTTACCCTGCTAGTATACTAGCAAAATAATACAGCCCAACCATTTTGTAAGGGTTTGCTTATTTTGCTAGTATACTAGTAGGGTGGGCCATCTGACCCGTTTATATTACCCCCTTATAGGCCTTTAGTAGTGACGATTTGGGTAAGAGCGTACACCACATAGGGAGCCGAAGCCACTAAATTGTCAAGATCTACCACCCTATTTCCGGATACTATTCTAAGGGTCGAGCTTAGTATTGTGCGTCGCCTATTTCCAAGCGTCCTATTTCTACGCGTCGCGTCCTTACGTCGCCTTACTACCTGTTAATCGGTAATCCGTGCACCGATAAGTAAGTAAAGAATGAGGACTCTGTCTGTTTAAACTATAAAGAAAAGAAGCTATTTATACATAAAGTAGATATCTAAAATAGGAAAGGGAGGGGAGGTATATAACTAAAATGGGGGTAGTAGTATAACTAGAATAGGAACAAGGATAGGGTAATAAGCTAAATTTAGCCTAAATTAACATACCCCCTTAGCTTTAAGCCTCTATAGGTTAAAGCTACATCGTGGGTCTTGGTATAGTGTTAAGTTAAATTTACCTTTATTAATTTAGATCCTTTCCTTAATATTAACCAAGTTTAATTAATAAACAAATGTCTCGTACTTCTGCCTTAGCAGAGCTTTTATTAGGCCGTTTGTTACTATTACTACAGTAAGCGTCTAATTAATCTTAATTTAATTGTTACGTATCTCTTAATATAACTAGTGGTGGTGTATATTAATATATTAGAGCTTTATAGATAGCTCTAGTCCGTCTTTTATAAGCAGTTAAATTGTCTATAGATTATTACAGTTAATTGTTTGCCTATTATCTAAGGTTAATCCAATTTCTTTAAAGAAGCGACTCTACTAAATTAATTCCTTTCCTGTATATAACAGGGCTATAAGCTCTACCTTAGTGCTTAACTTTATTACTAACGTCTGCTTAGTAGAGCGCTAGTTAATTAGTCCCCTAAATAGGGTAAATAGATATTCTTTAGTACTACGTCTACTTATTAAGTCATCTTTAAACGCTATGTCGCTTACTCCTATAAAGACCTAACTCCCTATATTATGTTCTAAGTATTTAATTGTAAGGGTCCTTATCTAATATAGGTAGGCGATTGTTTAATAAGCTGCGGCGGTATATAGGGGTGAGGGTTTTTATAGGAATTCTAATAGCTTACTTAAAGCTTAAGCTATATTAGGTCTTATAATACAGGTCGTATAAAGTAGTAATCCTATTATCCTCTAGTAGACGTAGATGTCTTAGTTTAAGGCTTCCTCTAGGTTTAGTAAGAGCCTATTAATGCTTAAAGGTGTACTAACTAAGCGTATATTAGTTAAATAAAAGTTATTAGTAATTATCTTAATATAGGAGTCTTAATAGAGCTATAGCTTTCTCTAACTCCTATCTCTTAAGGCTTAAATTTTTAGGAACTAGGACAGTTTACCTAGGTCCTTTATCTCGTATTTCTTTATAAGCGTATTCTTAAAGCTTAAAAGCTCTAACTGGTTCCCCTTAGTGCTTATAGTATAGATATCGTCTATATAAAAGAATATAATTAGTTAATTATTGTAGTAGAGATATGGCTCTCTACTAATAGGCTTTAACCCCAATTTGGTTAGTTCCTAACTTAAGTTATTATACTAGAGACGCGGCGATTATTAAAGTCTATAGAGAGCTTTACGTAGTAGTAGACATTTGCCCTTAATAGTAAATCTATCCGGATACTTAATATAGACTATTTTGTTAATTAAGCTGTTCGCGAACATATTAATAGCATCGCCCTACTAAACGTCTAAATTAAATACTGCGATAACTGCTGCAAGAGCTCTAAAGACCTTAGCTACTAAAGTTGCCGTGTAGGTATCCTTATAAATTGACTTTTATAGATTACCTCTTACATAGAGTTATGCTTTAAACTTCGTTAGATATCTATTAGTGTCTATTTTATAGGTAAATCTCTAGGTTATAGGTACTGTTTTAACTAATAGAGTCTTATTTATAACCTTAAATATTTTATAACTGTCTAGGTCCGTATATTCCTTTATAGCGGCAATAAGGAACTCTTCCCTATACTAGTGTTTTATAAGCTCCTTTTAGTTCTTAAGCGGAGGTAGTAACTTATTATAATAGATTTTCCTATAATATTTTAGGCCTACGTAAAAGGCTGCCTAAAGTGCTTTAAAGCTGTCTACCTCCTTAAGATGAGTTAAATAAGCCATATATCATTTAGGTAGCCTTTTTAATCGTTTGCCATTCATAATACCGCCCTCCTTAACAGCTGCGCCGTCCTTATCCTATAAGTCATCCTCTATAGGTACGTATTTGTAATGCGGTTATTAATAGGTAAAAGGAGCTAAGGAGCTTAAGGATCTTTTAATAGGAATTAATTAAGGTTCTAGCGTCTTATTTAGGGTAGGTAGGAAATTGTCCTTTAAGGTTTATAAGCTTATTACGTTATTGTCTTAATCGGTCTCTTAGTCTTAATTTTCACCAGAATCTACCTATTGATTTCTACTATTATCTACTTAAATCTTATCTAAAGTCTAATCGTCCTTATCTAACGTTTTATTAAGCTCTTCTTAAAGCGTCCTATTAATTTATAATATATTAATTACTTCTAAAATTTAATTAGCGCGTTTTTAGAGCAGATTTGCGAGATCTGGCTAACTATTATTATAGAGCAATTACTTATTAAACGTCACGCCTCTTATTTAAATTACCTTTCTTTTACTGGGTATATAGACCCTAAAGATGTTCGCTAATTAGTACCTAACTAGGTATTTAATATAAGCCCTTAGCTTAAGCTTTCAAGTATATAGGAGGTTATATTTAAGTAGGTAGTATTATAGCTTCGTAACGGATCTAGTTAGGGGGCTCGCTTAAGCCTTGGCAAATGTATATAGACGTGTCTTTTTCCACCTTCTGCTCCTTATCTTAATATCTAGGTCTATAGACTACCAATTATATAGGCTTGTATACGTTCTACAGCACTCATGCCTTAATTAACTAAGTCGCTGTAACATTATATTAAGATCCCTTAGTTAGATATAGGTTATTATAATCTAGGTTAAGTCCTATAGTAAATGGGTAAATAAAGCCCTATACGCAGGCAAAGGAAGGAGATATACACTTCTATAATAAAGCAAGGACTAAAGTCCTGTAGTAGCTAGGTTGTAAAAAGCTTAGTCCCTATACTACGTAGGCACCCTTATATTTCTTTTATTTTTATTTAATTCTTCTATTTAATTTTCTTTACTAGATAGTAATTCTTTCTAACGCGTATATCCGCTAACTAAACGCGTATACCTACCTACTGATTAATTAACTAACCGACTATACGTCTCTACGGACGCTTGCACCATACTACTACCTAAATAGCCCTTTTTAATAGATACTAAGCCACGTATACTGTAAGGAACGAAATCGGTTAATACTAAGACTAGTGCTGTGCACTGGCTGCAATAAACGACCTTAACTAATACTAAGTTATATAAGCTTTAAGGAACAAAATTACTAGGACTACCGACGCTGGCATTATTCTGCTATTAACTACCGATTGTGCTGATATACATACGATCTATATACTAGACAATAGTAGTACTAATACGCCCACTACTATAATATAACTATAACTGTGCCGATACGCCTATAGTCCCACTAACTATATAATTGTGCCGTTACGCCTACATTCCACGACTTTTGCTTATATTATACTGCTATAACAAACGACTATACTGCCCTGCTAACAGTTACCAAGACAATAATCGTGCCTTTACGCCTATAATTACTTAACCAATTAATAGCCTAAGCTTTATATTTAACCTACTATTATAAGATAACCGATAAATAAGCTCTATGCTTAACCACTATTATTACCGCCGCTAGTACCGTACTATTACCCAAATATAGCTGCTCCTACCTATAGCTAAACCTCAATTTAACTACTACTGCTCCTGCCTATAGTATTATAATTAACTTCTACCGCTATGCTCGCAGCACTATAATTAACCCTTGCTACTCTGCCTATAGTATCTTATTAACTACTACTGCCCTACCTATAGTAAATAACCATAACTATATAAGAGGTAGAAGATAAGCACCTAAGGATAAAGCTTAAGGGCAAGCTTTTTTAAAGGGGGGGGTAATGTTACGGCTCCGTAACGGATCTAGTTAGGGGGCTCGCTTAAGCCTTGGCAAATGTATATAGACGTGTCCTTTTCTACCTTCTGCTCCTTATTTTGATATCCGGGTCTATAAACTACCAATTATATAGGCTTGCATACGTTCTACGGCGCTCGTGCTTTAATTAACTGAGTTGCTATAATAGGTAGGCTCTATAGCCGTATATACGTAGATAAGCTATATTTAGTTTTAATAGTAAGAACCTTAGTGCTAACTAAAGCTTTTTAAAAGGTATTATCTAGTTAAGCTAGGCGTTTAGTATCCTATTAATTAAATACGCTATAGCTTTAACAATCTCTAGCTAGAGCTCTTCTAGTAATTAAGCTTTAATTCGCATATAACAAGACTTAATAATAATTACCCCCCTAGAACGTTTAGTAGAACTATTCTAAGGTTTTATATATAGGGCCAATTACTCTACCGTAATTCCTTCTTAGGCCGCCCAACTATAGAAGTTGCTACTAAGGGAGGTTTTGCCATCGATTTGGATAACCCTAATCTTCTAATTATATTAACGCTTTACCCTATTTAAATATCTTATAATCGCTAGGGTCGTTAATAACTTTTAGGCGAAGGTCTCTACTTATTTAGCTATAAGAATTCGTTAAAGAAATATATTATCTAGTTATAACCATTATATACCACAATCTCTAGAAACAAGTTAATATGTACTTAGTAGAAGGGCCTAGCTACCTTATTAGCAGGTGCTCTTTTTAATATAATTTCGTAAGCCTTACTAATAGTATAGGTCTTATAGTTAATTATTATCAGTCCTTAAAGCTTCGCACTACCTACCTCTTTAGGTAGATACTTAATTGCATTAGGTCCTGCATAACCAAGTCTCTTATACTAGAGCCTTCCTACTACTTCCTAATTAGGAAGGAGGTCTTACGATTAGATTGTAAATAAGGCCTTTAGCTTATTATATTTAAGCGTGTTTTAGTTATAACATTGCTCGTAATAGGCGAACGTCTTACGGTCGTCTTTATAATATAGTAGGTTCTTTTTATTATCCTACTATATATTCTTATCGTTAAACCTATCTAAACAGGCCAAATTTATATAAAACGCCAGTATATATACTACGTTAGCCAGTAGGATCCTTCTAGGGCCTACTAGCGTCTAGATTGTAACTACTGCCATTTTTATACCCTTAGCTAGATCTAGGCCCGTTCCGGTATATATAAAGTTATTACTTAGTTAAAGCTTATTAACAAATCTTAATTAATTGTTAATAACGTATATCGTAGTTCCGTTATTAAGAATAACGCTATTATATAGCTTATAGTTAGAACCTGCATTATAGGCGCCTACTTAGTATACGGCGAAGATACCGTAGTTATCTTTCTTTTAACTTCTATCTGGGTTCTATACGGCTTTTTCTTATAGAGCTTCCTTACCTAAAGCCTCCTTCCTTATCTTCTTAATTTTTAACTTAATCTAATCTAATGCGCTTACAATTCTTTTCTTAACTTTTATAGCCGTGGATTTATCTAATTTCTAATTCTTTAGTTAAACTAATTTGTTAATATAAGGATAATCCTAAAACCAGTAAATAGCTCCGCAGTAGTATATTAGGGCGTCCTTCTTCTATAGCGTCTTAGACTATATAGTTCTAGAAGCCTTGTCCTTAGGAGCCTTAGGAGCTTCGTTCTTAAGAGCTTTATTAATTAACTTACCCTAAAAGCCCACTGCATTAGCACTGAGCTAATCTCTTCTTTTTTAGGTAGTTTCTATTTGTTAATAATTCTAATATATTTTAACT
>Ga0307515_10001856_pt1 | contig 47066 bp, 4 predicted proteins | sample 17_EM_MG_FD_194513 | JGI IMG/M metagenome (GOLD analysis project Ga0307515, IMG submission 194513) | Populus trichocarpa ectomycorrhiza microbial communities from riparian zone in the Pacific Northwest, United States - 17_EM | ecosystem: Host-associated > Plants > Roots > Unclassified | place... | reverse complement strand
TGCTAATACTTAATTATAAATGCGGCATTTGGCAGCTAAATGCTAGTACTTAGTAATAAATGCCGCATTTAGCTGCTAAATGCTAGAAAATGCTAGAAATGCTAGAAAATGCTAAAATGGCAGAAAAGTAAAATCAGATGCTGGTAAATTTTTTCCTGACGACGTCGCCGCAGGTGGAAATATTATTAGGAAATCGTTTCCTTATAATAGCTAAGTGCAAAGGCGATAGTAGGGAGCCGTCGCAGCGCATGCAGCGCGCTGTTGTCGCGGTTCGTAGTGTTAAGCCCACGACGCGTATATCGTATAAAGTATCGCCTTTAACAACACCAGGAGTCCTACTACCCCCACTTAGGGCTCCCGTTCTACTATTAAGGGGGGTAATTAATTAAGGGAAACTGGGATATAAAAACTACCTAATATATAACTACCTAGCTCGTAGCTAGGGCCGAAACTAGCCTTATTAAGCTAGTAAATGCGGACGCGTCCTAGGCGTATAATAGGACACCCTTAGGCTTATACTAGCTTTAAGATCGTAAAGAAACGCGGCGAGGGTATAAGGAACCTCTTTTTTATAAGAACTTGTTAAGGTTAACGCGTTACAAATACCTTATATAAAACTTATTAAGGCCCTACCTAGAGAACTTATTAAAGCCCCTTTATAAGGGCCTATTTAGTATCTAATATACCTAGGTAACTTAAAAGAGGGTCTTAATAGGCGTAGTATGCGCAACCTAGACGACAGAGATGTAACAGTAACGTAATAGTAACGCGATGGCAACTAGATGGCTTAATAAGGTAGAAACATAGGTAAAGCTCTAGGTAGCGGAAATATAGGCCAGCTTTAACAGCCCCATAGCGTTTAATCTACGGTTAACCTATAGGTGACTTATAGGAGGGTCTTAATAAGTATAGTGTATATAATTTAACATATATATATAGGGGAGGCTTTAAAAAAACATAGGCTAGTTATATAAGGACTTAACAATTAGAGATATAGGCTAGCTTATAAAAAGGGGGGATATAAGCTTAATTAGTAAGAAAGGGGGGAGTAGGTCACCTAGTACGGGACCTAGTCTATAGCCCCCTCTTATAAGACACAGTCGGCCTATTATAAGGAGACTTTTATAGACAACGCGAAATGGGAATTAAAACCTCCTATAGGGCGTAGTGCGTAGTAGCTACTATTAGCTCTAGGGACCTTACCCCTTAGTTAGGCTTTAACCCATAGTATACCTAGTAGGTAGGTAGGATTATATCCTAGCTAAAGAGACTACTACGCGGCTTAAGAAAACGGATATATGTGTTAGTATACTAATAGATAGGACTACTCGCTTAATAGGGCAGTACGCTAGTAAAGTACGCTTAAGGAGTAAACAGGAGTTACTTAGGCGGAAGAGGTTTTGGCTAGGCCTTAACTATAAAAGATATACCTAAGGCTTTCTATATTATAGGATGCAGCTATAGCGCCCTTATAGGATTACGCCAGTAGGCGCGTAAGATGGGAGTTATAACCCCTATAAATAGTAACTTATACCTACGCTAGCAGAAATAATAAAGAGAAGTGTAAACCTAGAGGCTATAGAAGGCTCCTAAGCCGTATAAAAGCGTATTAACTTTAAAAAGAAACTCTTATATAGACCGCTAGGGGGCAGACTAGTACTTAGTCTAATAACCTATTATAAGATATCCAAAAGAACTGGTAAGAACCCCTATATTATTAGTAGTGGCAACTAACTACTTATAGAAAGCCCCTTTAGGCCCTTAGGCCTAGAGGTTTAGGATTATTACTAGAAAACTAGAGTAGAGGCCTAAATAAGCAGGTATATTAAACTCTACTATATTACTAGCTAATATAGAACTACCTGCCTATATAGATAACCTTATAAAAAATTTCCTATAGGAGTGGGTTTACGTAACGAGGTTCGCCTTTATAAAATACTATTAGTAAGTTACTTTTAGGGAAAGCACCTACCAATTACTAATTCCCTATCCTTTTCTTAAGTAAGGAGAAGAAATAGGGTATAGAATTCCCAAAAAAGTCATATAGGGGTAATTAGTAGCTTCTTCTAAGCTAGCAAGCTATTAGGTTTCTCTTATTTCTTATATATAAAACTATTTTATTAAAATTAAAATTAATCTTTTAGAGCGTTTTTTTACTCTAAAAACGGCAGAATATAGTAGAAATAGATAAAAGAGCTAGGATTTCCTTAGTGCGGTTTTCTTAGTATAAACTAGACTATAGTAAGCAAAATATTAAGACAAAACACTAATAGGCTAGAGTGTCCACTTAGCTACTAATATATGTTAAGCTGCCTAGAAAGGATTTATATATATAGAACTATAGCGCTATAGCCTAGAGGCTGTATGCGCAGTATTATATATAGTATAATACAATAGATATAAAAAATATAAAAAATATAAAAAAACTTACCTCGCGATATTAAATCCTACCCCTTACTGCTTAAATACTACTCCCTACCTACTGCCTAAATGCCTTCCAGTCGTTTATTTTATACTGCTTATAAGTAGTATTACTCTTCTACTAACTTTATAATAAACTGTTATAGGGCTCCGTATAAAACCTGTAACTTTTATAGAGTTAACCCTTTATTTACTCTTTTTTAACTTACTACCTTTCTAACTCTATATATATAGGAGAAAAGAAGTAGATAGTCCTAATAACCTTTAGCGGACCTTCCGTAGCCTATAAACTAAACTATAGCCGCTACTACCTCTGCCGCTACTTTTACCGCTACTTCTACCGCTACTTCTCCCCTTATACCGCCCATATTAATTTAGCCGCGACTACCCGTATTAATCTAGCCGTAACCTACTATAGTCCACCCTATTACGGGCTAGTTGGATACTAGGCCTATTACTATAATCCGCCCTATCGCGGAGTAGCTAGATTATAGCCCTACTACTATCTACCCTATTACGGAGCAGCTAGATCTTAGTTCTATAGATATTACCTATAACTTATTACGCCGCCCTATATTAGATAGATAAATGTATTAGTATATTACAGCCTAGTAATCCACGCTTTAAAGCCTACTATAAGTATAATAATATAAACCTCCCTCTATTCTAGCCTCCGCTAGACTATCTATACAACCTTTTAAAGTCCTATAGTACTTTTGCTAGGTAGTTTAGGGAGCGGCTCCGCCTATATAATATAGTATTAGCTTTTACGTCTAAAAACCATACTATTACTAACTACAGTATAGCCTATAGCGGCCTAAATTACTTCTAGATATATAGTAAGCTTTACTATCTATAAGGCCCGCTAAAGGCTGCTGCTGACGTTACTCTATAGTATACGCAGCTACACTTTTACAACCCTAGTTATACTATAAATATCCAGCTATAGGCTAATCCTAACGCCTAGATAGATGCGGCTATCCTATAGTGCCTTACTGCTATACTATTTAAGGTATATAACCCTTTTATTACCCTTTATTAAACCGTAAGGGAACGGCTTTAGGCTTAGCCTATAATAACCCTATTACGGATTATCTTAAACCTATAAATACGGCTTATCTTAGAGGCTAGTACTAATTAGCGCTATATAAACCTCCTAATAAGTAATAAGGTAGCCGTTATTATACTAGGTAAGTATAGTAATGCTAGCTTTTGTAATATTATATTTATAAAGCGTTGTATACCTAATAAATCCCCGCAATACTGCTCTATTAGCTTAGCGTACGCCGCATATATACCGCTCTACTACGTACTACTCTTCCCCTATAGTAATACTAGCTAGTACTAGGGTCTCTAGCTACGTAACTCTAATTAAGTCCGCTAGCGAGACCGTTTAACGTAGTAGGTATACTTTTAGTTCTACCTATACATCTATAACAACTCTAAGTTAGTCCCTTTTACCTACTGCTAGCTATTTTAGCAGTATATTATAGATATATAGGCGCTATATAATTAGAATAAGCTTAACTAAATCTACTTCTACTAAACTAACCTTCGTATAAAGCTATATAATGGCGTTGTAAATACTCTTACCCACGCTAATCTAGACCCTAAATTATTAGGCCATCGTGTAGTTTTTCTATTAAGCTTTCTTAGCGGAGATCGCTTTATTAGGCAGTGCTTTTAGAATTTAATAGCTATTATTCGTAAGTACGGCCGTCTAAGCCTATTTATTACGTTTACTACTAACCCTAGGTGGGATAAGATTACTTATAAGCTACTATCTGGCTAGACCGCTATAGGTAGGCCTAATTTAGTTATATATATCTTCTGCCTAAAGCTAAACCACTTTATATACGACCTAAAATGGGTATAGGTCTTTAGCTAGTTCCGTAGCTATATTTAAACTATTAAGTACTAAAAACGGAGCCTGTCTTATCTATACCTACTACTTTTTCTATATCCGTATAACCGTAATAGGCTACTAGACCTAGCCGTAATTAACCGTTTTATATTTACAGAGCTTCTATAGCTAAAGGATAATCCTATTAGTTGTCTTACTAAGATTATAAAGTTAATAATAGTTTATGGCCTTTACGGCTCCTAGAATCCATAAGCTCCCTATATAGTTACGCTAAGGCTAGGCCTTCTACTAACCTACTTAAAGCGGTACCCTAAGCCTTTTAACCCTACTACTGTTGTATATATAGACGGCTATCCAAAATACTACCGTTATAATAATTTACGGTTATAGTCTATCCGCTTACTAAGGCCTATTAAAGCTACGTTTAAAATAGATAACCGCTAGGTTATTCCGTATGGCCTATATCTAACCGCAAAGTATTATACCTATATAAATGTTAAGGTCTATACCTCTATATAGTCCGTTAAGTATATCTATAAGTATATATATAAGGGGAACGACCGCACTACTTTACAGCTTATAGATGGCGATAAGGTAAGCTAGTATTTATAGGGCCGTTATATTAGCCCCTCCAAGGCTATCTAACGGCTGTTTAAGTATTCTATTTATAAGGAGTTCCCCCCTATAACCTAGCTTGCGGTATACCTTTTAGGCAAGTAGTCTATATACTTTTAGCCCGATTAGTCCGTTAAGGAGATTTAGCAGCACCTTAAGCTCTCTCGCTCTATACTAATAGCTTTCTTTAAGTATAATACGGAGTATAAGAATGGCTATAACTGCCTTTATTAAGACTTTCCCGAGCGGTATACCTTTTTTTTTAAGTAATAGGAGTGGCGTCTACGCTAGCGAGGCTTTATAATAGGCCGTATATATTACTATAGTCCTATTATAGGTAAGAGGTTCTACTTATAGCTGCTATTAACGTCTATTCCCGGCCTTACCTCCTTTAAAGACCTATATACTATTACTGGTATAGTTTATCTAACCTTTTAGGCTGCCTCCGCCGCCTTAGGGCTACTAGAGAATAATTATAAGTAGATTAATTACTTAATAGAGGCCGCTGTTTTTACTATTAGCGCCTAGCTACGCTTCTTGTTTATAACTACTTTATTTTACGGCCCTATTATAAAGCTAGTTACTTTATAGGACCGCTTTAAACAGTCTATTTATAATAATCTGCCTTACTTTCTAGCCCGCTAGCCTAATACTCCTCTTACTATCGCTAAGAACGACGACGCCTATTTTAATTATAGTCTATACCTTATCTATTAGATACTTATAGATTACTAAAAGACGCTTATAGACTATAGCCTGCCCTAGTTCTAGTACTAGTAAGGTATTATTACAAAGGAAAGTAACCTACTTTTTATATCCGAGCTGCTGCAATACGACCCTATAGAGGAAAGGCGCTAGTTTATTAAGCTATGCTAGCAGTGTTATAGAGTAAGTATAAGCGGCGATAATGTATAGCGGAGTAGATATTATTAAGCTATATATATAAACTATATAATAAGATTAAGACGTTACGTAAGGAAAGAAGGTAAGAAAACGGGAAGAAAGGGTATATATTGTTAACTTAGTTGCTTAGTTAATACATACACGGAGCAGAATAGGATTTAGGTTATAGTTTTAGCAGAACTTAGTAGAATATAGTAGAATTTAGTAGAACTTAGCGGAATATAGCAGAATATAGCAGATTACCGTTAGGTTACTATAGGTTATAGTAAATTATAGTTTTATAGACAGTAGAAATAGGTAAACGTATATAAGGTGTTACGGGAGTGTTTTATAATAGTACCCCCCTTTTAAACTTAAGCTTTTACGAGATAGGGCTATAGTAGTTCTAGGTAAAGTTTATAAAAGTCTTCTATAGCTTATATAAGTCTTATAGAGTTAATAGGTTCCTATAAAGGCTTAGTAAAGCCTTTATATTTCGTAAGATATATATATTAGCGTTTCCGTTTATTATACTTAATATTATTAATTCTTTTAATAAAGTACTTATTCTTACTATCTACCTTAATTAGTAAGGGAGAATCTTATATTTATTTAGGCAGGGCGTTTAATATAGGGGTAGTAGGGTAGAGGACTAACGTGTAAAATATAAGGTGGATTTTAACTATATTAGGGAGTTTTAATTAGTAGAAGTAAGAGGAGACAACCTTCTGAACTTTATAAGGGCTGGCGTTCTTCCAATTAAGTTTCTTATTAGGTTGTTTTATATTTAGATTTCTTATATTTAGCTAAATAAAGTTACTAATTTAATAAGCTAGTATTAGGGTTTATTTTTTATTTACTGCAACTTTATAGACAGATTAGGCCTATATTATTTTATTAGTAAGGAACTATTATAGTTCCTCTATCTTTTTTACGAATTTATTTACTTCTATAACTTATAAGGCGTAATAAGTAGGGTAAGGAACGTTACTAAAGGGTTTAAAACCTATTTATAGATACTAGCTATAGTTAGCTAGAAATAGGGAGACCTTTATAGTTTCCAAGACGGAATTATTTATAGTAAACTTAGTAAATATAAACTAGTTAATTTAGTTATTTTATAAATATAATATATATATCTAGATATGCCATTCTATTATAGCGTTTATATATTTTATTTAACTGTCCGTTTCTAGGTAATATATAGTAAATAGTAGTGCTTTAATTCGGAGTTAGGTAGTTAGTTCTTTTTAAAATATAAAGATAAATTAGCTGCCTTAATTAGAGATAATCGTTTTAGGAAGTCTATAAAGTTTCTATACGTAATTTAGAAATAATTAGGCAATAGTAGGCGTTAATATATTAGGGTAGGCGATTAAGTACCTTATCTTAGATAGTTGGTCTATAACTACTATAATATTTATACAGCCTTTACTTATAGAAAGGTTAATAACAAAGTTAATTAAGATATCTTTTTATCTTTGGTTTAGAATAAGTAGTAGCTTTAGTAGGCCGTTATACATCTTATATAAAGCTTTAGCTTATTAGCAGATATAGCAGCTAGAGATATACCTTTATATTATATTATATATATTTAGCTAGTTATACTCCCGTTAGAGTAGCTTTAGGGTTTTTTCTTAGCCTAAGTGGCTAGCTACTAGTAGGTTATATATATATTTAAGGAGCTTAAGCTTAAGTTTATTATAGTTAGGTATAACTAGGCAATTCTAGTAGTATAAGCAGTTTCTATAGGCTTTATATTTACTTAAAGAAATCTTTTTAGAGCGTTTAATACTATCTTATATTAGTTTAAGCGTCTCTTAAATAAACTTATTATTTAAATATTCGTTAACTATAATCTATTTAATTAATTAATTAGTTATTTTAAGGACGTGCACTATAAGGTCTTTAGTAGGAGAATTAAATAGTTTAGGGCGGAGTAAAGTCTACTTTTAGTAAAAACGCGCTTTTTTTAGTACTGGCGCGTCTTATAAGCGTTAAGTTAGGGTATTAGGCTTTTAGCCTTAAACGCCTAGGCGGTATATAATTAAGAATTGGAAATAAGATAAGTATTCTAACTAATAGGCCTAGTAATAACTTAACTATTTTATAGTTGTAAAGTACTATAGGTTCTTATAGTCGCTAAAGACCTTAATTAGAAATTTGGCGCCTTCTAATTTAGGTCGCTATTGCTTAAAGCATCTAATAATAGCTAGCAATTCCTTATTATAGATCTTATAGTTATATTTAGCTAGGCTTAGTTGTTTTAAAAAGTACGCTATAAGGTATAATACTCCGTCCTTATTATATTAAGATAGTATACCTCTAGTAATATAGTTGGATAAATTAGCTTTTATAATACTTATTTAGTTTAGGTTAAAGTGTTAGGCGCGGTAATAAATATAACCTTTTAATAAGTAAAGGCCTTCTTATATTCCTTATTAAAGATAAAGGCTTTATCCTTTTAGGTTAGGGCTATAAGAGGTAAAACTAGGGCGGAGAAGTTATTAATAAACTGTTAGTATAAGTTAGCAAATCCTATAAAGGCTCTTATATCCTTAACGTTCTTAGGTTCTTACTAGTTTACAATTACTTTAACCTTCTTTAGGTCTATTTATATACCATTTATAAAAATAAGGAGTCTAAGGTATAGGGCTTCCATTTTATAAAACGTATATTTATCTATATCTAATTATAGACTAGCTCCGTGCAAGGTTTATAAAATAAAATTAACGTATTTTTAATATTTAGTTAGGTTATTACTATATATTAAAATATCGTTAATATAAATAGTATAAAAGATATCCAGGTAGGGATATAAGGTATTATTTATATAATATTAGAACGAGCTTAGAGTATTTATAAGGCTAAATAGCGTTACTAAGTATTTAAATAATCTATACTAAGTACGAAATGCAGTAAGCTCTTTATCTTCTTTTATAATACGAAGGCGGTTAAATTTAAAGATAATATTAAACTTTATATAGTAACGAGCCTTACTTAATTAGTTTAGTATCTCCTATATTAACGAGATTAGGTATTAGTTCTTAGTAGTTTATATAGAAGCGTAAACCACTACTAGGTTTCTTAATAAAGATTACTAGTACGGCTATAGGCAATAAGCTTACTCTAATAAATCCTTTGCTTAGGTTCTTGTCTAAATACTTTTAGAGTACTTAGAGTTTATTTTAGAATATCCTATATAAGGGTCTAAATCTAGACTACTTTCCTTCTTTAAGTATAATCTTATAGTCGTATAGTTGGTATTCTAGTAGCTTATTAGCTTCCTTTTATAAAAATGCATTTAGATGGTAATAATACTCTACTAGTACTTTTATAGCAGGGTTAGTATATTTCTTTAGTGCTAAGGCCTTTTTAATGTTGGCTATTGTAACAGCGAAGATTATATATTTAGGTTTTTTAGTAAGTTGTACTAGTGGGGTAGCTCTAATTATATAGATATCTAGGGTGTTAAGCTTACTTAGGTTATTTATAGTTTCTTATATAGATTCTTATTTATCTTTAGGTTTAGTATTAGATATAGAGTTAATATTAGATTTAGGTTTAGGTTTTTTAAATATTTTTTTTATTATAGGATACTAGTTCCTCTAGTAGTTTTATATACTAAGCTTAAGCTTCTACTTAGTTTAGGGCAGTGTAGTGCTTAGTAATAACTTATAAAATTTAGTAGAATTTTTAGATCCTTAGTGGATGTTAGTAGAATTCTTATATTAGTAGAATTTAGTAAAATTCTTATATTGGTAAAATTTAGTGGATTCCTTAGGTATAGGGTAGATATTAGTAGAAATCTTAGGCTAGTAGATCTTAGTAAATTTCCTAAATTTTAGTTTAGGTTTAGAATAGTACGTTATAAAGCATTCCTTTTTATAAAATGGGGTAGTAAATAGAAGCTTAAGGTTATCCTAATTAATAACCACCTTATGTAGCTTTATTTAGAGTTATTTAAGGATTACTAGGTAACCTAAAGTAGTAATAAAAAGCTTAATCGGTTCTTTATGGTTTAGGTATTAGAGTCTTAGGGCTACTATATAAGCAATACGGCCTAAGATAGTACGTTTGCCATTAAATCCAAATATATTAATATGCTAGTTAAGGGGGGTTAGGATAAAACTATTATCTTATATAAAGATCTTATTAATAAATCCTATACCGCTAGCTCCTATATTAATTAAAATTTAAGCGTTAGCCTATTAACTATTCTACTAAAGATAACAGTTAATAGTTATGCTATAGTCCTAAAATTTGCAGTTTATAATGTTTAAAGTATTTAATAAAATCCTAAGGCAGAGCTATTTTAAAAAGCGACTTAGCTCTAGGGCCTTCCTTTTAAAGGCAATTAAGGCGGAGTTCTTATAGTATATTAATTGTAGCTTCGTCCTTATAAGTAGTGCTTACTAGGTATAAGACTAGAACTAAATAAGGGAGGCCATAAATAATAACTTAAGGTTAGGCGTGGAGGATAGTTACCAAAATTAGCCGTTTATAAATTATTTAAGGCGTAGGTAGAAGAACGGAACAGCCTCTTAAGATATAGTCTTTACTTCCGCACTTAAAGTAAAAGCCTAGCTTAATGCGTTATTCTTATTTAGAGGACCCTAGTAGAGCATACTCTAGTATTTTTGTATTAATGTTTATAGCGTCCAGATTTTTATAAGTCTTAGGTAGCTAGGGGGCGGAGTATTAGAGTATATATTTTAGAGTAAGGCGTAGTATATTATTATATAAGCTATTAATAATATTAGTATAGGCGGTAAGGATATCTATAAGGGAAGCCTTTAGTTTAAAGTTTAGGGACTCTACTAGGCAATTAATTAAGGCGGGTTCGTTCTATTTAGTCTTTTTAATATAGCGGTAAAATTTAGTAAAGTATAATGGAAAGCTCTTAGAGCCTTATATTATCTTATTTAGTTTTCTTTATACTATAGCAATTTAGTTAAGGTCGCTATAAAATACTTCTAGTTTAGTAACTAGTTTTTTTATAGTGCTTAGCTAGAACAGGTATATAGTTTCTATAGCATCTTTTATTAAATAACTTATAGCGTAATATAGTTAGCTATTAGGGGTAGGGTAGTAGTCAATATTACTGTTTAGCTTATTCTTAAGTTAGTTAAAAAAGGAGCGTAGTTTACTTCTTTTACCTAAATTGGCGGGAGGATTAGGGATGTTATAGGACACCTCCATAATACCTTATACACGCCCACCTATTTCTACTATCTATAAGACCGTAATTTGCCGCGATCTATAGCGATCTAACGGCAATCTGCTATATTCTGCCACATTCTGCTAAGTTTTACTAAATCCTACTAAGTTCTGCTAGGACCATAACCCAAATCCTATTTTGCTCTATGCACGTATTAACTAAGCAACTAAGTTAACGATATATACCCTTTCTCCCTATTTTCTACCTTCTTTCCTTATATAACGTCTTGATCTTATTATACAGTTTATATACATAGCTTAATAATATATACTTTGCTATATATAATCATCGCTTATACTTACTTCGTAATACTATATTATATTAAACCTATACCCTATACCGCCCTAATTAGTATATAGAATAACCTAAAAGCCCCTATATCTACAAAAGACCTACACGCTATATTTACTAAATAAATGGAGACCCTATAATAAGCTTGTGCGGACACCCTTACCTATTAAGAAGCCCGATATTATAAGTTAATTAAATCTCTAAAAAAAGAAATTAAAGAGGTCCGCTGAAACCCACCGTCTGCCCTACCGTTACCCCTACTTATTGCCACCGGTATTAACCTATAAATACTAGGTAAAGAGAACGTGTCTAAAACTAGCTCCTTAACCCTAAATTCGCTAACTAGTGCCCCTAAAAAGAAGTTAACCGAACGTCTTCCTAATCCTCCCGCCTATTTAGGTAAAAGGAGTAAATTACGCTCCTTCTTTAACCAACTTAAAAATAAGCTAAATAGTAATATTAATTGCTACCTAACTCCTAATAGCTAGTTATGTTACTCTATAAGCCGCCTAATAAAAGACGCCGTAGAAACTATATACCTATTCTAGCTAAGCACTATAGAAGAACTAGTTACTATACTAGAAGTATCTTATAGCGACCTTAACCAAATTACTATAGTATAAAGAAAACTAAATAAGATAATATAAGGCTTTAAGAGCTTTCTATTATATTTTGCCGAATTCCATTACTATGCTAAAGAGACTAGATAAAACGAACCCGCCTTAATTAATCGCCTAGTAAAGTCGCTAAACCGTAAACTAAAGGCTTCCCTTATAGGAGTTAAGCTGATAAATACCCTTACCGCCTATACTAATATTATTAATAGCTTGTATAACGATATACTACGCCTTACCCCAAAATATATATCTTAATACTCTGCCCCTTAGCCGCCTAGGACCTGTAAGGACCTAGACGTTATAAATATTGACACTAAAACCCTCTCTTACGCCCTAAAAGGGTCTGCTAAACGTAAACAACGTATTAAATACGGCCTTTGTTTTAAGTGCGGAAGCAATACCCATATCTTAAGCTACTACTCTATCCCACTGCCCTAAATATATATACGGATAACTAGTATAGGCGGTGTCCCGCTATCCTAATTATATAAACAGACGACTAGTATAAGTAACCAATTACCCTAATTAAGCCCTGTTTACCAACCCTAATTACTATTTAGCTCTAACATATTATGTAATAAGCACCACTTATAAGGACGAAGCTACGACCAATGTGTTATAAGAACTCCGCCCTAATTACCTATAAAAGGAAGGTCCTAGAGCTAAGTTACTCTCTAAAACAACTCTGTCTTAGGATCTCGTTAAATACTTTAGATGTTACAAACTCTAACTCTTAGGATTATAGTATAACTATTAACTACTGCCTTTAGCAGAATAATTAGTAGGCTAATTCTTAAGTCCTAATTAATACAGGAGCTAGTAGCATAGGATTTATTAATAAGATCTTTGCGTAAGATAATGGTTTTACCCTAACCCCCCTTAACTAGTATATTAATATATTTAGATTTAATAGCAAACGCACGGTCTTAAGCTAAATTACCTATATAGTATACCTAAGACTTTAATACCTAAACCACGAAGAACTAATTAGGCTTTTTATTACTACCCTAAGTTACCTAGTAATCCTCAAACAACCCTAGATAAAGCTATATAAGGTAACTATTAATTAGAATAACCTTAAGCTTTTATTTACCGCCTCCTATTATAAGCAGAAGTGCCTTATAACTTACTACTTAAACCCTAAACTAAAATCTAGGAAATCTACTAAGATTTCCGCTATATTTACCCCGCACCTAAGGAATCCACTAGATTCTACTAACATAGGAATTCTACCAAATTCCACCGACATAAGAATTCCACTAATATTTACTAAAGATCTAAAAATTCCACCAAATTCTATAAGTTATTATTAAGCATTATACCGCCCCAAACTAAGTAGAAGCTTAAACTTAGTATATAAAACTACTAGTTTATTATAAAAAAAAACTTTTTAAAAAAGAGGAACTAGTATCCTATAATAAAAAGAATATTTAAAGAACCCAAACCTAAATCTAATACTAACTCTATATCTAATACTAAACCTAAAGCTAAATAAGAAACTATATAAGAAACTATGGACGACCTAAGTAAACTTAATACTTTAGATATCTATATAATTGGAGCTACCCTACTAGCGTAACTCGCTAAGAAACCCAAATATACAATTTTTGCTATTACTATAGCTGATATTAAAAAAGCCTTAGCACTAAAGAAATATACCAACTCTGCTATAAAACGTACTAGTAGAGTATTATTACCGCCTAGATATATTCTTATAAAAGGAAGCTAATAAGTTACTGGAACACCGACCATATAACTATAAGATTATACTTAAAGAAGGAAAGCAGCCTAGATTTAGACCCCTATACGGGATATCCTAAAATAAACTCTAAGTGCTATAAAAGTATTTAGACAAGAACCTAAGTAAAGGATTTATTAGAGTAAGCTCTTCGCCTATAGCCGTATTAGTGATCTTTATTAAAAAACCCGGCGGCGGTTTGCGTTTCTATATAGACTACTAAGCCCTTAATACTATTACTGTTAAAACCCAATATCTAATCCTATTAATATAAGAGACGCTAAACTGACTAAGTAAGGCTCGCTACTATATAAAGCTTAATATTATCTCTGCATTTAACTATCTCCGTATAGTAAAAGGAGATAAATAGCTTACTACATTTTATACTTAGTATGGATTATTTAAATACTTAGTAACGCCATTTGGCCTCGCAAATGCCCTAAGCTCGTTTTAATATTATGTAAATAATACACTATGTCTCTATCTAGACATCTTATATACTACTTATATTAATAACATCCTAATATATAGTAATAACCTAATCGAATATTGGAAATACCTTAACCTTATCCTATAAGCCCTGCACGGAGCTAGTTTATAATTAGATATAGATAAATACAAGTTTTATAAAATAGAAGTCCAATACCTTAGACTCTTTATTTCTATAAATGGTATATAAATAGACCTAAAGAAAGTTAAAGTAATTATAAACTAGCAAGAACCCAAAAACGTTAAGGACGTAAAAGCCTTTATAGAATTTGCTAATTTCTACTAACGGTTTATTAATAACTTCTCCGCCTTAGTTTTACCCCTTATAGCTCTAACCTAAAAGGATAAAGCCTTTATCTTTAATAAGGAATATAAGAAGGCCTTTCCCTATCTAAAGGTTATATTTACTACTACGCTAGTACTCTAATACTTTAACCCGAATTAAATAAGTATTATAAAAGCCGACTTATCCAACTACATTACTAGAGGCATCCTGTCTTAATATAATAAGGATAGAGTATTACACCCTATAGCATACTTCTTAAAATAATTAAGCCTAGCGAAATGTAACTATAAGATCTACGATAAGGAATTATTAGCTATTATTAGATATTTTAAACAATGGCGACCCGAATTAGAAGGCGCTAGATTCCTAATTAAGGTCCTTAGCGACTATAAGAACCTATAGTACTTTACGACTACAAAACAGCTAAGCTATCGTTAGGCCCACTAGTTAGAATACCTATTCTATTTTTAATTCTTAATTATATACCGCCTAGGCGTTTAAGGCTAGAAGCCTAATACCCTAACCTAACGCTCGTAAGACGTGCTAGCACTAGAAGAAGCGCGTTTTTATTAAAATTAAACCTTACTTCGCCCTAAACTGTTTAACCCTCCTATTAAAGATATTACAGTATACGTCCTTAAAATAACTAATTAATTAATTAAATAGATTATAACTAATAAATACCTAAATAACGAGTTTATTTAAAAGACGCTTAAGCTAATATAAAAGGGCATTAGATGCTCTAAAAAGATTTCTTTAAGTAAATACGAAGCCCGTAGGAACCGCTTATACTACTAGAATCGCCTAGTTATACCTAACTATGACAAACTTAAGCTTAAGCTCCTTAAACACGTATATAACTTACTAGTAGCCGGCTACCTAGGCTAAGGAAAAACCCTAGAGCTACTCTAACGGGAGTATTACTGGCTAAATATGCACAATACAATATAGAGATATATCTTTAGCTACTATATCTGCCGATAAGCTAAAGCTTTATATAAGATATACAATGGCCTATTAAAGCTACTGCTTATTTCGGACCGATAATAGAAAGATATCTTAATTAACTTTATTATTGACCTCCCTATAAGTAAGGGTTATATAAATATTATGGTAGTTATAGACCAACTATTTAAGATAAGGCACTTAATCGCCTGCCCTAATATATTAACGCCTACCGTCGCCTAACTATTCTTAGATTATATATAGAAACTCTATAAACTCCCCTAAACAATTATCTCCAATAAAGGCAGCTAGTTTATCTCTATATTTTAGAAAGAACTAACTACTTAACTCTATATTAAAGCACTGCTATCTATTATATACTACTTAGAAACAGATGGTTAAATAGAATATATAAACGCTATAATAGAATAGTATATCTAGATATACACGTCGTACTTATAAGATAACTAGATTAACTAGCTTATATTTACTAAGTTTACTATAAATAATTCCGTCTTAGAAACTATAAAGGTCTCCCCGTTCCTGGCTAACTACGGCTAGTATTTATAAATAGGTTTTAAACCCTTTAGTAATGTCCCTTACCCTACTTATTACGCCTTATAAGTTATAAAAGCAAATAAATTTATAGAAAAGATAGAGGAACTATAATAGTTCCTTACTAATAAAATAATATAGGCTTAATCTATTTATAAAGCTGTAGCGAATAAGAAATAAACCCTAGCACTAGCCTACTAAATTGGTAACTTTATCTAGCTAGATATAAGAAATCTAAATATAAAACAACCTGCTAAGAAACTTAATTAGAAAAACGCTGGCCCTTATAAGGTTAAGAAGGTTATTTCCTCCTACGCCTACTAACTAAAGCTCCCTAATACGGTTAAAATCCACCCCGTATTCTATACGTTAGTCCTTTACCCTACTACCCCTATATTAGATGCCCTGCCAAGACAGATATAGGACCCTCCCCTACTAGTTAAAGTGGATAGTAAGAATAAGTACTTTATTAAAAGAATTAATAATATTAAGTATAATAAACGGAAACACTAATATATATATCTTACGAAATGGAGAGGCTTTATTAAGCCCTTATAGGAACCTGTTAACTCTATAGGACTTATATAAGTAGTAGAAGACTTTTATAAACTTTACTTAGAACTACTACAGCCCTATCTTACAGAAGCTTAAGTTTAAAGGGGGGGTACTATTATAGGACATCCCCGTAATACCTTATATACGCCTACCTATTTCTACTAACTATAAGACCGTAATTTACCGCGACCTATAGCAATCTAATAGTAATCTGCTATATTCTGCCATATTCCGCTAAGTTCCACTAAATTCTACTATATTCTGCCGAGTTCTACTAAATCCTGCTAAGTTCTACTAGGACTACAACCTAAATCCTATTTTGCTCCGTGTATATATTAACTAAGCAACTAAGTTAACAATATATACCCTTTCTCCCCGTTTCCTACCTTCTTTCCTTATATAACGTCTTGATTTTATTATATAGTTTATATACATAGCTTAATAATATCTACTTTGCTATATATTATCGTCGCTTATACTTACTCCGTAACAAGGGAGACGTTTAGTTAACTTCTTTATAAGGGCACTAGTTAGCGAATTTAGGGTTAAGGAGCTAGCCCTAGACACGTTTCCTCTATCTAGTATTTATAGGTTAATACTAGTAAGAACGGGTAGGGGCGACGGTATAGTAGACGGTGGATTATAACGGATCTCTTTAATTTCTTTCCTTAGAGATCCGATTGTTTCCTAATATTAAGCTTTCTATTTAGTAAAGGCGTCTATAAAGGCCTATTATAGGCTCTTTATTTATTTGGTAAATATATTATATAAGTTAGTTATAAATATAAGGGCTTTTAGGTTATTCTATATATTAGATAGGGTAGTATAGAGTATAGGTTTAACGTAACGTAGTATTATAGAGTAGGTATAAGCGGCGATAATATATAACGGAGTAGATATTATTAAGCTATATATATAAACTATATAATAAGATTAAAACGTTATATAAGGAAAGAAGGTAGGAAAACAGGAAGAAAGGGTATATATTATTAACTTAGTTACTTAGTTAATATATACATAGAGTAGAATAGGATTTATGTCGCAGTCTTAGTAGAACTTAGTAGAATATAGTAGAACTTAGTAGAACTTAGCGGAATATAGTAGAATATAGCATATTGCTATTAGATTGCTATAGGTTATAGCAAATTGCGGTTTCGTAGACGGTGGAAATAGGTAGGTATATATAAGGTATTATAATAGTGTTCTATAATAAGTAGCTAAATATAAATTAAGTAGCGTACTTTATTACTATTACTGCCGCTATAGATACGGATCTATAAACGGCTCGCTTCTTCCTCTAGGGCCCTATAAGTACTAGTAAAACGTTTCTCTATTACTGCCTTTACTACTACTACCGCTTATATAGTAAGATTATTCTTTATATAGCTTCTTCTGGTATTACGGCCCTTCTATTACTTAGCGGCTATACTACCTACTCCCGTTTTTGGATACCTATTAATTTATATAAAGAGTCTACTTATAATATTTCTAAAGGCTTAAATCTAGCTAAGCTTTTATACTATACCTCTCTATTTATTTAGGATAAGGTACTAATATAGTACCGCTACTACTTTAAAGCTATATACTATATACTTACAAACATTTATTCTAACAACTCTACCTTTAGCGGAATCCCTACTATTTTAGGCGGCGACTTTACTTAGATACTACCTATTGTCCTATAGGGGAACCACGTAGCTATTATAGGGCCTACTTATAGTAATTGTTCCTCTAGCTTACCTTCTATATACTATCCCTACGGTTAAATATACGTGTTTGCTAGGGTAAGGTTAATTAGTAATTTATAGCTTAGGTATAGAGCTTATCCTATAAGGTGTCCCTATCTAGTAGTATTAGTATTCTACTTAGTATAGCCTAGTTCTAGTCTAAGGAACCCTTTTATAGGTATATATACCCTCTATAACTGCTTACGCGGGTATATACTACATTTAATACCTTCTATAATCGCGCTATCCTAACTATTTATAATAATACTATGGCTAAGATTAATAAGGCTATCATTATACGGCTTTACGGCTCCCTAAGGACCTTTTTTTCTATAGATACTATGGAGCAAAATAAAGGAGAAGATAATAGTAACGTTCTATCTATCGCAGTCACGTAAGGGGATATTGATTTTAACCGTATAATTGGGAGACGCAGGGCTATAAGGTCACTCTAGGGCTAGTTCTTAGCGGTTTTGCTAGTACCTAGCACTTAAATCTGCTAAGGATTTGCCCTAAAGTAACCAGATGTCCCTGACCGCAAGCCTATAGCTGCAAAGCTATCTAACTGTGGTAGTCGCACTAAGGCGGGTTCTTAGCGGTTTTGCTAGTTCCTAGCACCTGCTAAAGAATTGCCTTAAAGCGCTATCTTCATATAATGCATACTAAGTAAAAGGGATAGCAGGTGGGAAAAGCGAATTAGCTACGTAGTGACTGCGTTTGATATTCGCGAATGTTATAGGAGGTCTTAGCATTGTGCGTTACTAAGGTGGACACTGCCAAGCAACATATAGACGCTAGTATCTATCTATCGCAGTCACGTAAGGGGATATTAATTTTAACTATATAATTGGGAGACGTAGGGCTATAAGGTTACTTTAGGGCTAGTTTTTAGCGGTTTTGCTAGTACCTAGCACTTAAATCTGCTAAGGATTTGCCCTAAAGTAACCAGATGTCCCTAAGCGAAGCTCCTGCGCCCAATAAGACATTACCGCATTTTGCTGTATTCTGCTATATTCTGCCATATTCTGCCATATTCTGCCATATTCTGCCACATTGCCGCATTCTGCTATATTCTGCCACCTTGCCGCATTCTGCCATATTCTGCCGCGTTGTCGCATTCTACTATATTCTGTAGACCCTGACTTATAAGCCAACCAATTAGGATTTTCTATGCCCGGTATGGAAAATCGCTATTAGCTCGCTTACCACTAGCGCCTTAGCGGCAATCTTAATATCTAGCTAGCGATCCTTACGCTAAGAGCGGTACACTACGCTAGAAGTAAGAGTTAAGGCAACGGAGGTTAGTAGTCTTAGTCCTAATATATAGGCGAAAGGCTTCTAATAACCACCGACCTAGTTACTGAATTTGCTAATATAAATACCCTAAATCTTTAGCGAACTGGGCAGCGCCCCGGCAGAAGGAGTAGTTTAAGTAGCTACTTAGGTTAATTCCAGCGGCTACTAGGTGGGAGGAAAGGATCTTACGAACCCCTAGAGAGGTAAAGGGTTTTCTATTAAGACTAAATAAGGGGGAGTTAAGGGGTTGGGGGTCCCTATTAAACAGTTTTGTTATAGCAGCGACTAGGTATAATGGGCCGCCTACTACCGCAATGGCGATATTAACGCCCTAGTGTTGCTTATCGGCTTTACTCTATTTAAGGTGGAATGTTATCCTATCAGGCGTAAAGGTAATATCACGTCGGGTAGCCTTTTTCGCTAGGAAAGTTGTTCGGTTTTTAAGATCCGCTATAATATACGTAATCTTACCTATTTATAAAAATCTAGCAAATGTAAGGGTAAATATAGCATTAGTGTTGATATCTAGTAGCAATAGGCCGTGTATTACTACCTCGGCTAGAATATCCCTAGTAATGGGCTACTTATCCTTCTTTACTAAGGGAGAGATAGCGGCTGCTCCGGCGAGTAATCGGTAAACTGTAGGATCCTTAAATGCCGCAATTAAGATACTATAGTCCATATAACGCGAGCGAATTGCGAAGACGTAGGCTTGTAAGGTTTCGGCCTTAAGCCTACCTATCTATGGCTAGGAGGTACCAAATACGTGGCGGGCAATCCATTCGCCTAATTCACGCGGCTTAGCTGGGTAGGAAGAGACTCCTTTAAGTGCACAGTATAACTCCTAGCTGTTAACTGCTGAGGAGTAGTTCCTACGGGTCGCTGGCGCAAGGCTATGCTAAAAAAGGAGCGCGTAGAGGTCGAATAGCGCGTTAACGTTATCCTTAAAGTTTATAGGCGGTTATAAGTAGTCTATCGGGTTTACGGCACCTAGTTAAAAACTTATTAGCTTTAGTAGTAGTAAATTAAGGGCCTAGTATGGGCAGAACTAATAGATAGCCGCGGCCTAGAATCGAGATAGTATATCGGCTAAGCTATTTAAATCACCTGGGATCCACTTCGCGGATAGTATAATATTGTAAGCTATAGCAGCTAGCAAGATCTTGCGGAGCAATTTGTTTACTACGCCGCGGATAATAGTCTTCTTAATGCTATAGTAAACCACTATACTATTAGTGTGAATAAATAGCGCGCTATACTGCCAGTTAGTAGACTATAGATTAAATGCGTAAGCAATAGCATGCATCTCCTTCGGATTAATATAGTCTACTTATTGACTGGGCTTAGGTAATATGCTAAACGCCTAAGATTAGGGGAGGTTGGCGGTGTACTACTGCCAGTTATCCTCGTGTTTAAGTTCCTTAAAGAAGTAAAAGCCGCTAAACCCGAACCGGGTAGAGGCGTTAGTGAAGAGATAAATGCGGGCACGCTTAATGTTGTTAAAGAATAATACCCTATTACTCGTAGTAAGTAGGTCGAGCTAGACATATAAGTTACTTCGCAACTCAGTACTAAATCGCCTAGGTTTATACTTATTTGCCAGAGTCTCTAGCTAAGTAGTAATAAAAATCTAGAGGGATCTGGAGTAAGATCGACTAAGCCTAATTACGTGGGTATACTATGCAAGGTAGCCCGCAAGCTGCTAGGCTTAAAGGAACAATAATAAGCCGTAATGGAGTGCGGTAGTGATCTCCTTAATAGCGCGTAATTGTTTCTGTGGTGATAATCGAGTTTGCATTTATATAGTATTAATAGTATATCCTAGGACCTTAATAACGGTTCCTACTATATCTTTAGAGTTATTTTGAGGGATACCTAGGGAGTTAGTAACAGAGATGTAGGTCTAAGTAACAGCCGCTAAGTTGTTTAGGTTGGTAAGGATAAAGATAAAGTTGTCTAGGTAGTGTTCTACCTCGTAAGGTAGTTATAAATAGAGTATCCAGTATAGGCCTTCCGCGAAGAGGTTAAATATAAGTGGCGCAGTCCGAAGACTAAAGGATAGGCAGTATTTCTGGTAGGTAACACCTTCCCAGGAGAAGCCCATTAATGTTCTTGCCCTATAGGATAGGGGGACTATACAGAACGCATCTTTAATATCTCTCTTAAGCAGCAGATATCTACGGCCTGCAGAAATAACGTGGGCCTAAATAGCGGTAACTGTAGTATATACTAGTGCTCTATATTCTTCTAGAATTGCGTTATTAACTAAAAATGCTGATGGGAAGGAGAGATCATAAATTCAGCGGTATCCTCTATCCGATTTTGGCACTAGGCCAAGAGGTAAGACTATAATAGGCTCTGTTACGATTCTAATATGTCCTTTTATAAGGTCTAATGTTATTTTCTTAGAGATAAGGTCGGCGTTATCCTAAAAGGAGTTGTGGTTCCTACAAGATCTTAGGGTAGGAATAGATTCGGCTCCTATCTTACAGCTATAGGTTAGGATGCCTACTAAGATAGCTAGTAGATTGCCCGGGTAGTTAGATAAAAGGAAGTGCCACGCTAAGATCCTTAGGGGTAATAGAAAGTAGTGGAGAGCCTTTACCTTTATAAAGGTAGGGAATAGTAGTAACGTATTAGGCCTAGGTCCTAGGCGTGTAATTAAAGTTAGTGTTGTAGTTAGGCTAGACCCTACTTTATAAGGTTCGCCTTACTGTTCCTAGGCGTAAGATTTAGATAATACAGCGTGGTCTTTTCCACACTTTAAGCACTTATGCGGGTATCTGTAAGGTATATCGTCGCAGCCTCTAGTATTAAACCTGCGGCAGGTATTTAAGGTATAGGATATATCCGACCTAGGTCTCTTTAAGGCGGCGAAGCCGATAGTACTAGATATTATAAGGTATAGCGCTATATACTAGGCTAGTATTTGCTAATTAGCGGGCTCTAGTTGGCCATTAGTTATTACAAAGGTATAATAGTTAAGTGCTAGATCAAGTATGCAACTTACCTAGATATACTAGGTTAATAAGGTGCGAATTGTGTTTATCTAGAGAAGCATACTAGCGATAAGGTCCGGCGGGCATATATAGAGGGTGCTAGTAATAACTATATAGTTTGTAAAGCCTTTAAACCAAACGCCTTTTTCTATAAATAGCTTCCTATTTACCTTTATTTTCCTTATAACTAGAGTGCCGTTCTTAATCTATATCTTATTAGTGATCTTAATCCGAGCAGTATAGACTCAAAGGCGGGCGAGGTTTACTAGATTAAAGGTACCCTTAAAAATGTCTAGGTAATCCCTTTTTGTAACGCCAGGAAGGCGGAGTTTAAGCAACTTTACGCCAGGAGGGAGAGGCTCACTAAGGTTATTAGCTATAGTAGCTGTTGCGGTAGCTTATAAGGCCGAAGCGGCTAAGCCTAACTATAATTAAGCCATTCGGGCCTAGTGGTATTCGTACTAGCGAGTCTCCTCCGCTAGACGGGCTTTGCGCTCTTCCTTATACTTCTAAATCTCCCTTTTATCTCGGGCTTGTTCCCTTTACTCTTTAGTAATTTTACACTCTTCTGCGGCAGCAGCGTGTATATTAGCTTTGGACGGCATTATAGGACTAATAGAGGAGGGTGTAACGGTTGTAGACGATGGTGTAGTTAAGGTAGATCGTCCGGATGGGTTTGCTCGTTAGGATTGTGCACGCGTACGGATATCCCAGTTGGTTATAAGCGGTTATAAAATGATTCTCGAACGAATAAATGATGAATACTGATGAGTTTAATGATATTGAAAAGCGAATTAGCTACGTAGTGACTGCGTTCGATATTCGCGAATATTACAGGAGGTCTCAGCATTGTGCGTTACTAAGGTGGACACTGCCAAGCAACATATAGACGCTAGTATATACTACCGCTGCTAAAGCTTCTGTAAACACTTAATCCTAATAGCTTACCTCTATTAAAGCTTTCCCTTAAGGTAGGCGCGCCTGTAATTCTTTTACGGAACCTCTACCCTAAGGAGGGCCTCTATAACGGCACCCGTATAATTATTATACGTCTAGGCCGCCGCTATATTAAAGCATAAATGCTTAGCGGCAGCTTTTATAGCTAGCTACGGCTAATCCCTTATATTAAACTTACCTCTACGGAGGGAGAACTGCCGTTTATTATTAGTAGAAGGTAGTTTCTAATCCGGCTATGCTTTGCTATAACCGTAAATAAGTCGCAAAGGTAGTCTTTTAACTTTATTAAGGTTAATTTACGTATACCAGCCTTTACCTATAGGCAGCTATATATTGCACTATTAAGAGTAACGGATATAGGCGGGCTTTTACTATTACTGCTATAGAACGGGGATGCTATAACTGCTAATATTATATATTTAGAGGTATTGCTATAGTCTTAGGGCTAAGACGCAGGGGGACAGTATGGCAGTAATGGTGGCAGTATAGCAGTAATAGTAGCAGTATAGCAGTAGTGGTAGGGCAGTAGGGTAGTAGGGAAGTAGTAGGGCAGTAGGGCAGTAATAGGGTAGTAGTAGGGTAGTAGTAGGGCAGACTTAGTTTAGAAGGACAAAAGCCCGCCATAGGCGTGAGAAATCTGTTAAATTTCTCCAAAGAACTAAATTGCAGACCATAAGTCCGCAATTTGGAAAATTTCCTTAGAAAATTTAACGGATTTCTTGTCTTTTATATACTATTTTACGGTTTGACCTAAGTTTCTAATTAGATAAAAATTTGTCCTAGTTACCTAATTTTTTATATACTACCCCATTAATTCGTAACCTTGCGGTAAACCCCTTATACTTACAATGTACCCCCTAGTATTACCTATATAAAATTTCTATTAGAATAAATTTATAGAGCTTGTAAAGCGCTTTAAAATGGTACTACTTTTATCTAAATATCTAAAAGATAAGTAATGTTATACTAATATAGAGTTAAGAGCTCCGTAGAATACTTAGGGGAGCTATATACGGAGCTCTGTAGGCTCTATAGGCTCTATAGGCTCTATAAGCTCTATAAAAGCTCTCTACAAAGCTCTATATAAAGCTCTACTTAAAGCCTATCTAGAGCTCTAAAGCTCTACTAATACGCAGCACTAATATACTAGGAAGTCTCTACAGACACCCCTACGGATGTCTCTATAACGGCTCTATATTATCTTTATAACGGCTCTACCAATACCTATATAATTATTTATACAATTGTCTATACTAACGACTCTATATTAGCTCTACGAAAGGCTCTATATTGGCTCTACGAATGGCCCTATAAATAGCTTTATATTGTCTCTATAAACGACCCTATAAACGACGGCTGTATAACGGCTCTATATCGTCTCTATAAACGGCGCTATAAACGGCTCTATAACAACTCTGCACTGTCTTTATAACGGCTCTATAAATAACTCTACAATAGCTCTACAAACGGCTCTACAGCGGCTCTACGGCTACTCTACCAACGGCTCTATAACGGCTCTACGACGGCTCTATAACGGCTCTATAACGGCTTTACAACGGCTCTACAACGGCTCTATAAATAGCTCTACGAATAACTCTATAAATAACTCTATAAACAACTCTATAACCGGCTCTACTATCGCCTATATAAACGGCTCCACAAATGGCTCTACTATTGCCTATACAAACGGCTCTATAGACGGGTCTACTATCGCCTATATAATCGCCTTTATAATCGTCTATATAAACGGCTCTCTAACGGCTCTCTAATGGCTTAGGGGGGAGCCGTGCACGGAGCTCTGTTTAGAAACTATTATATACGTATATAACTACGCGTATATAACTACCGCGTATATAACTACCGTGTACATAACTACTGTGTATACAACCCTTATTACTATCACTACTCTATAGATCTCCCCCTTAACCGCTTATTTTGTGCCTGTTGTTATTACCCTAGGTCTATTTTTAAATACCCCTTTAATTCTAATAGTCTTTACCTTATTATATGTATTTACTGCTAGTATAGGGGGAAGGAGAGGAAGGAGAAAAAGTAGGCCTAATAGCCTCCGCAACAACCTCTATAGTAGTCCTTATAGTAGTCTCCGTAACAGCCTTCGTAATAGCCTTTATAGCAGTCTCTATAATAGCTTCCGTAACAGCCTTTATAATAGCCTTTACAGCAGTCTCCGTAATAGTCTCTATATTACTACTTTAGTTATAACTAGCGGCGCTAACCCTTCTAATTTAGTTTATTTAAAACTTGCGAGATCTGCCGTAAAAATAAGAAAGCCCTATACTAAAGGTCTAAGCAGATATAGTTAAATAGCCTATAGAATTACCGGCCTTTATTATAGGAGTTAGCACAAATATATCTATAGTAATGGGTATAGTAAGCTAGTAAAGAGGAGGTTTATACTACTGTATAGATATCTAAGGGTTAGGAACCGCTTAATTAGTTTAAGCGGCGGCTATTAACTATAGATAATTACCTTTAAGAGATTAAGCTATAGGAGCAGCTATAATAATAGAAGCAGTATAAACAGCGTAAGTAATATTAGGAGCAGCGCCGGTAGCTTTGTTAGTAGTAGGTATATAAGTACTACCGGGTATAGGCTATATATTAGGTGTAGAGGTAGAAGCAGTAGTAATAAAAGTAAAAGCGGCGGCAGTAGTGGGGGGAGGAAAAGAATAAGCTAGGTAGTGGCGACTGGGACAGTAACGGCTAGGACGGTTACTAGTAGCCTAGATAGTAGCGGGCAAAGCAGCTAGAGTAATAGCTGGAGTAGTAGCTAGAGTAGTAGCTAGAGCGGTAGCTAAAGTAGTAGCTATAGTAGTAGTTATATAAATAGACACGGGAACAGATATGGATAGGCAGCGGTAGTAGCGGTAGTAGTAGTGGCAGCAGTGGCAGTAGCAGCAGTGGCAGCAGTGGCAGTAATAGTAGTGGCAGTAGTATAAGGGGGTAACATAAGCGGGCCAGCTGCCCTCCCTGCAAGCGTCTCCTGCTAGTGCTTATATTGCTATATTATCATATTAAAAACAGTGCTTATTTAGTATTTTATAGAACCCCCATCTGCAGCAATTACAGCAAGGTAGCGCTCCCTTATATTGCTAGTATACTTCTTAAAGTCTTCGGGTTCGAGCTTCTCCTATTTCTCCTTTGCGTACCTCCTAACCTCCTCTTTTATTATAGGAAGTCTACGTTATATTCTCCCCTTTAACAGCCTCTAAATATTCTTAATCGGGTTTAAATCTAGAGAATTTACTAGCCATTTTATTATAATCATGCCATTCTACTCCTAGGCTAGGCGGGTCGCTTTTACTAAGTAGATTAAGGCATTATCCTCTATAAGAATAAGCTGGTGTTATAGTGTTTACTATAACTCCTATATAAAAGCCTTAATATTAGGGCATATATACGTACGATATACGTCGCTATTTATTATCTTCTTTATATAGCTAAGCTTAATTAACTAGCCCTTTTTAAAAACAACTAATAGCCCCTTATTCCCATGGGAGATATCACTATAAATTATCCAGCTTAAGTAGCCCCTAAATTTAGGGACACAGCAATTGATATTATACTTCTCCTTAGCGTATCTTATAATAAAGATCTAGCCTTTACCGGTTTAAATAGACGCCTTATTAATCCATATTACTGCTGCCTATATCTTAAGAGTCTATTTAAGGTGAGAATACGCCCATTTTAGCCTCGCCTCTTATTACTTAGGTATAATAAGAGGCTTCTCCGTTACAATACGGCGAAAATATCCCTCTTTTTTAAAGGCTTTGTATAGAGATCGCTTATAGGTAGAGACGCCCTCTAGGAATACAATCTCTTTAAATAGCTTTCGTCGGTAGAAACGATTAAGCTTAGTACACGCAATAAGGCGCTCTCTTATTAGAGTATTAATATTTAGCTTTCTTTCTCTCTGCTTTTAAGGGGTTTAGGTATTCTTTTAGAGGGAGGCAGAGATTGCACTATAAGAGACACTAAGAGAGCTGCTAATCTTCTTATAAGTCTAACTAGTATAGCGATTAAGAGAATATGCAATATTACGCTCACGTAAAAAGAGCCGGGTTCCTATATTTTAAAGAACTAGATAGCTAATTGGAGGTGGATAGTGGCTACGTTTATAGCGTATATGATTTAGCATTTTAAGATATATATTATATCTCGCATTTTAATTACTTTATATTACCCCCAGGTTGTGCTTTCGTAGCTTCTTCAGCTGCTTATAAATTATTAGATTACTATAAGAGCTATACTTTATATGGCTAATACCGCACTAACGCTAGTAGGGAGGGCAGCTGGCACGCTTATATTACCCCCTTATAGCAGTAGTGGCAGTAGTAGTAGTAGTGGCAGTAGTAGCAGTACTAGTAGCAGTAGTAGTACTAGTAGTAGTAGTAGGGTAGTAACAGGGCAGTAGTAGGGTAGTAGTAGGGCAGCTACTTAGTTTTAAAAGGACTTCGTTTTAAAAGGACAAAAGCCTGCCGTAGGCGTGAGAAATATATAAAATTTCCAAGGAACTACAAATTGCTAGCTATAAGTCGGCAATTTTAGAAATTTTCCTTAGAAAATTTGCTTATTTCTCGTCTAATATATGCTAAATTTAGGTTAAACCTAAGAGTGTTATTGGTTAAAATTTAGTACGGGTTACCTAATCTTACGTACTACTTTATTAAATTACGACCTATACTTACACTTATAATACACCCCCTAATAGTAAGTAAATAATTTTTCTATTTATATAGATTGAAGAGCTTATAAAGCGCTTTAAAATAACACTACTTTTGTCCATATATCTTAAGGCTAAATAATATTATGCTGATACGGAGTTTAAAAAAGCTTTATAGAAGGGAGTTATGTATAGAGCTCCGTAGGCTCTATAAATTCGTAACCTTATAACCTTATAACCCCTTCTTACCCCTTCCTACTTAAATATATTCTATATATTACTACCCTAGCTACTACTTTCTATCTACTACCTAAATTCCTTCTAATTGTATATTTTGCGCCGCCTATAAGTAGTATTACCCTTTTACTAACTTTATACCGAACCGCCAAAGAGCTCTATATAAGACCTGTAAATCTTATAAAGTTAATCCTTTTTATTCTTTTTTTACTTATTGCCTTTTTAGCTCTATATATAGGATAAAAGAAAGGGATAGTCCTAATAACGACCTTTAGCGGACCCTCCGCAGCCTATAAACTAAACTACAGCCGCTATTAAGCCGCTACTGCTTCCACCGCTACTTCCGCCACTACTTCTCCCTCTACTTCCTGCCTTTTTATACCGCCCGTATTGATCTAGCCGCGACCTACTACGGTCCGCCCTATTACAAAGCAGCTAGATCTTAGTTCTATAGATATTACCTATAACTTCTACGCAGCTTTATATTAGATTAATAAACGTATTAGTATATTACTGCCTAGTAATCTATAGTTTAAAGCCTACTATAAGTATAGTAATATAAACCTTTCTCTATTTTAGCCTCTACTAGAATATCTAGGCGACCTTTTAGAGTCTAGTAGTACTTCTACTAGGCGGTTTAGGGAGCGGCTCCGCGCATATAATATTGCATTGGCTTTTACGTCTATAAACTATATTATTACTAACCGTAGTATAGCCTAGGGCGGCCTAAATTGCTTCTAGATATATAGTAAGCTTTACTATCTATAGGGCCCGCTAAAGCCTCCTACTAATGTTGCTCCGTAGTATACATAGCTCTACTTTTACAACCTTAGTTATACTATAGATGTTTAGCTATAGGCCCGTCCTAATACCTAGCTAAATATAACTATTCTACGGTGCCTTGCTACTATACTATCTAAGGTATAGAACCCTTTTATTACCCTCTATTAAACTATAAAGGAATAGCTTTAGGATTAGCCCGTAACAACCCCGTTACGGATTATCTTAAATTTATAAATACGGCTTATCTTAGAGGCGGGCGCTAATCGCCGCCGTAAGAACCTCCCTATAAGTGACGAGGTGGTCGTTATTATACTAAATAAGTATAATAATGCTAGTTTCTGTAATATTATACTTATAGAGTATAGCACGCCTAATAAACCCCTATAATACTGCCGTATTAGCTTAGCGTATACTATATATATACCGCTCTACTATATACTACTCTTCTTTTATAGTAATACTGGCTAGCGCTAGGGCCTTTAGCTACGCAACTCTAATTATACCTGCTAGTAAGCCCGCTAGTAAGACCGTTTAATATAGTGAGTGTACTTTTAGTTCCTTTTTTTTTTTTATATCCATTGTATTATACTACGTACAATACTGCGTATGCAGCCTCTAGTCTATAGCGCTATAGTTCTATATATATAAATCCTTTTAGGCAGCTTAATATATACTAGTAGCTATGTCCTAATAGTTTATAAACCTCTAGACTAGGGGTTTACTGCTCCCTAGTAAAGTACTAGGTTGCCAACAACTAATAAGTAGTGTAAAAATAATAGAAAAGATAATAAGAAATTAAGAAACCCTAACGCCTATCTATATCCAATTTATAGCTTATTTCTGTCCTTTTGCTTACTTTTAGTTCTACCTACATATCTATATCCACTCTAGGTTAGTCCCTTTTACCTACTACTAGCTATTTTAGTAGTATATTATAGACATATAGATACTATATAATTAAAATAAGCTTAACTAGATCCGCTCCTATTAATTAAACCTCCGCGCGAAGCTGTATAATAATGTTATAGATACTCTTACCCGCTATAATCTAGACCCTTAATTATTAGGCTGCCGCGTAGTTTTTCTATTAAGTTTCCTTAGCGGAGATCGCTTTATTAGGCAGTGCTATTAGGATTTAATGGCTATTATTTATAAACACGGCCGTCTAAGTATATATATTATATTTATTACTAACCCTAAATAGGATAAGATTACCCGCGAGTTACTACCTAGGTAGACCGCTATAGATAGGTCTAATCTAGTTATACGCGTCTTCTATATAAAGCTTACCTACCTTTTTTATAACCTAAAACGGAGTAGATCTTTTTCCCTTAACTGCGTAGTTAATCTAACTACCTTTATAGTCTTTAGTAAAATAACCTTTCTTTCTATAGTTTATATAAGCTCTATCTTTAAACTACTAGTTTTGCTATAGAGTGTTATAGACGCTTGAAGTATAATGTTATAACTACTTAGAGAAGAGTTATAAGAAGCTAGTTAGTTAATAAGAGCACGGTCTAGTATAGAACCGGTAAAACTATATAATAAGGAATAGTAAGCAAGTTACATAACATGCTATAAAAGGAACGTAGAGAACGGACGGAATGTATGTACCTTATATACCTTACGTACATTATGTATAAGAAGGATTTCTTAGGAGTACAGTTGTATATTTAAAGGACTACAGTCCCTACCTAGATAGTTCCTTCCTTATAGTAATTCTTAGAATATAATTAAAGTTAATCTGTTAGGCAACTACTCCACCAGTTATTATTACGTTGTTAACTTTACGTATTACCTATATACCTAGCCTATTAATAGGACCCACCGTGGTACTTACTATAAGGTTCCGTTATATAATTACTACCTAGTTATGGTATTAAAAGTTAAATAATATACCACTAAAAGCAGCCACTATAACGCTATTAACGGCGGCAACTACTTTAAGATTAGGAGGAGACACTATTATAGCGGATACTAACTTACAGCAACTAGTAACGGTTAGATAGTTATAAGAGATAGTTAACTAATTAATAGAAAATAATGCGGTACTCGAAAATAGGATTAATAGGATAGGCGTAGTAAAGGTTAAGTTACTATTAATTAAAAGATTTTTAGGAGAAAGATTAAAGCTTAAAGGATTCCTTATGTAAATTCATTTAAAGGTAATATAGGAAGGAGCAAAGCTGGCAATATTTATGGATTAAATAGCGTATATAGGGTTATTCCTAATAGGAAGTGCACTTAAATAGTTTAAGCCTTACCTTATAGAGATATAAGCTAACGGAATAATAATTACTAACTAAGAAGTATGGTTTATATTTTTAAATTAGGATAGATTCGCGGAATAACTTATATAGATATTTAGAGATCTAAAGGTAACAACTATAGCGGAAAGAAAACTCTAAGACATTACGCAGTAAACCTTAGCAATTAAGTATATAATATAGTTTTAAACGCTAGTAATATAAGTAGAGTGGAATAATAAGGCGCTTATAGTATAGTATAAATAAGGACTTAAGGCTAAAGTATAGGACGCGATTATTTTAATAGAAGATGCGGGCACCCTAAGGGAGTTAATAGATTAAGTAATAAAGATTAATAATAGAATCTACTAAAGGGAGTAGACTAAAAAAGGTTAGGATAGAGTTTTATAGTCGTATAAGGCGTAGAGCACGTATTAACTAAAGCTAAGTTAAAAACTATAGTATAGCGCAGAGCTAATAGACCTAAGTAGTACTAAAGAAACCTATAAGAGATAGACGAAGAAACTATAGAAACTAAGAGGTTAAGGATTAAGTAATTATAGGACCTAGGAGCAAAGGCTAAACTAGGGATCTTAGTAGTAGAAGATATTTAGGCGGACTTTATAATAAGAAAGATGGTTTAAAGAGGGAGCTTATATAAATTACGGAAAATAGGGTTACTTTACTAGAGATTATAAAGATAGTTAGAATTACTATATAATAAAGGGAACTAGACTAGCAGACGGTATATATATATAAAGGGATAATAATGCGCTATAAGGAACAAAAGATTATTTAATTAACTATTTTATATTTTATTATAATAACGCGTGCTAAGTTTATAAAGACGCTAAGTACGGCGTAAGCTATTAGCTATAGGAACCTAGTTTAAAGAAATTAAGAGCTACCTAAGACTATAAAGAGTAAGATAGGCTCTATAAATGCGATAAAGATCTAATAGTAACTTTTAGTATAATATTAGTAAGGTAGTACTTAAAAAGGGACTTTAAAAAGAATCCATTTAGCGATATTAAGAAAGAAGATCTTAAGATATTAGTATTAGAGGTAAAGACTAAAACAGCTATAGAGTAAGGATTGGTAATAGGGATTATAACTCTATTAGATACGGCATCTATTACTTTATAAGATGGTAGAAAAAGTATTATATAGAGATTAAGCAAGTAGATAACTACTAGTACTAATTCACTACTTAATAAAGGCAAAAGGCCACAGGCTTAAGAATCTTAAGATAAGATAAGAAAGACCTAAAAACCTATAATAAATAACAATAGATAGGAAAGAGTAGTAGCTTAGTTTAAAGATAAATAAATAAGCATGGGATAAGAGTTCCTAGGGAACCGAGATTTTGGAGAACAAATAAGGTCTATAATTATTTTAGGTAAACATAGTATTCAGCCTAAAGGTTAAAAAGTTAACGTAATGGTTAAGAAGTATAAGGATATTAAGGATCTATTTAAAAGATAACGACCATAAGAAAGTATAAAAGAATTTAGACAGCGAATTTTTATATAGTAAAAGTAATCTACGGAATAAAGAATGCCGGATTGCTTTAGGAAAAAGATACCTATATAGAAGGTTATTAATAGGCTAAAGGCAGATATACCTAAAGCTAAGTAGTTTATGGAACTAGAATAAAAAGAGGATCTAGGGATTTTAACCAGATTCCAAGAATAATATATAAAAGGCTATTATAAAGCAGTAATAAAAAGATACTTCCTTATAAATAGATTATATATACTTCGTAAGCTGTACTAAAAGTAGTATAGGCAACAATATAATAATAAGTAGGAAGACTTTTATATATGGTTAGACGAGAAGGTTATACTAAATTAGGTAATATCTAAGAGATAAATAAGCTATATTAAAGGGGCCTTAATTATAACGTTAAAGAATTTAAAAGAATAGGCTATAAACTAGAGAGAGACGATATAGATATTAGTACTAGTAAATAATATAGTAATAACTAGATTAATAAGATATATACTTAAACTTAAAGAAGGTAATAAGCTAAGAGTTAACCTAAAATACCTAGCGTATTACATATTAGTATAGATCGCGTATATAGATAATATGTGTAATATATATAGGGTACCAAAAGATAAGAACCAAAAATACCTAGTAAGATAATATTAGGCACTAAATAAGAAATGGTTTAGAGATACTAAATATATATATAGCTAGCATCTAGTAAAAGTTTAGGAGTTAGATAACTTAATACTTTAACTAAAAAAATTCCTTACAAAAGAATGCCTAAATAGATAATAATGGTGGAAATATTTAGAAAATACCTATTTATAGCATATTAAAGAAAAGAAGTAAACTAAGTATTGGCTAAAAGTAGACTAAGTATAAATAGGATCTAGTAGCTAATAGTTAGAAAAAGTGGAGGCCTATAGGACTAGAGGGAACTAGTAATAGAGCCTTAAACCCTTAAAGGAATTTAAGAACAATATCTAAATTTATAAGTTAAATAGCAAGATTAGTAGTTTAAGGCACTAATAGATAGTAGAGTAATAAGGAACTATATTTTACTAGCAGCAGCTAAAAGAATAGGATTGCTACACCAAAGGAAGGAGTACCTATATTTATTAGTAACAATTTTAGGAGATCTAATAGTCTATAGAGATAGTATTATTAATCTTAAAATAGGACTAATTTAGTTAACTATTAAAGGGAGATAAATTAAGATATTTTTTAATATCCTACTATTAGGGAAGGACGAGGCGATACTAGGAATGCCTTAGTTATAGGCATATAATCTAAAGATTAATTAGGTTATAGGTTAGGTCGATATTAAAAATACTTAACGCTATAAAATATAATAACAAACTAAGTTAGTATAGTACTAAGTTAGAGTAATATACGAAGAAACCGAGAAAGGGTTAGATTATATACTAAAGAGATACTATAAGTATAGCAAAAAGCTATAGTTACTAAAAAGTAAAAAGCTATTAAAGTATATAGCATAGGATTATAAAATTAAGTTAAAACTAGGAATAAGTTTAAGGTTCTTTCTAACTTATAAGCTTATAGAAAAAGAGTTATAGGTACTTAAAGAGTTTATCTAAGAAAATCTATAAAAGGGATACATTAAACTATCGCAGTCATTAGTGGGTTATCTAGTACTATTTATACTAAAGAAGAATGGCAAACTAAGACTATATATTAATTATAGATAGTTAAACAGTATTACTAGAAAGGATAGGTATCCTTTACCTTTAATTAGCGAAATCTAAAATAGGATAGGTAATATATAAATCTTTATAAAAATAGATCTAAGGTAGGTATATTATTAGATTAGGATTAAGGAAGGCAATAAATAAAAAGCAGCCTTTAGGTTAAAGGAAGGACTATATAAGCTATTAGTTATATAATTCGGGCTTATAAACGCACTAGCGACGTTCTAAAAGCAAATTAATAATATATTAGGAGAATACCTAGATAAGTTTATTATAGTATACCTTAACGATATTATTATCTACTTAATAACTAAGGAAGAATATAGAGAACACGTTAAATGGGTTTTAAAGAGACTATAAGAAGAATAGATGTTAGTAGCAATTAAGAAATACGAGTTCTTTATAAGGAAGATAGATTTTGTTAGATTTATTATTAAACTAAGTAAGCTAAGTATAGACCTAAAAAAAATTAAAGCTATAGTTAGTTGGTAGGAACTAGAAAACATTACGTAGTTAAAATCGTTTCTAGGGTTTTGCAATTACTATAGGAGGTTTATAGTATAATAGTTAAATAATATTAAGCCGTTTACTTAATTAATAAAGAAAGAGGAACTATAGGTATGGGCGGATAAGTAAAAGAAGTTATTTAGAGAATTTAAGGAGTTATTTACCTAGGAACTAATCCTTAAAATCTATTAACTAGGACTAGAAACAGTTGTTAAAATAGATATATTAGACTTTATACTAGGGGTATACTTTATATAAAAATATAAAGATAGATGGTACCTAGTGGTATATTATAGTAGGAAGATAATACCACTAAAACTAAACTATAACATCTATAATAAGGAGTTATTAGGTATAGTTATAGTATTAAAGGAATAAAGAGTATTCTTATAAGGAATAGAGAAACTATTTATAGTTAAGATAAATTATAAGAACTTAATAGGATTTCTAATAATAAAGGAACTTAACTAAAGATAAGTTAGATGGGCGGAAACACTTATAGACTATTATTTTAAAATTTAGTATACTAAGGGTATAGATAATATATAAGCAGACGCTTTAAGTAGAAAGGCTAAACTATAAAATAATAAAAAGCCATTAGGGGCTTTACTGCGAAGAGATACAGATAAACTAATTAGGTATAATTATCTAAAAATTATAGCAACTTAAGAAGATAAGTTAAGAAGAATCTATAAGACACTAGAAAGCTTTTAGGTATAAAAAATTCTAGAGGCATAGCTAGAAGATTTATAGTTAGACATATATAAGAATTAAGAAGTATAGCAGAGCACTTTATAGAAGATTTCTATAAGGGATTAATTTAAGGACATAATGGAGCTACGGGCTTAGTGTTAAGACTTTAGAAGGAATACATTATTAACGGAATCTAGAGGATAGCTAAAAAAGTTATTAAAGAGTATCTAGATTGCTAAAGGAATAAATTAATAAGATATAAGCTATATAGAGGGCTATAACCTATTAAAATACTAGAGAGATTATAGGAGGTTATATTATAGGACTTTATTATTAAGTTACTAAAGTTAAAAGACCCTATTACCGGATAAGATTATAATATAATTTTAGTAATAATAGACAAGCTTATAAAGTGGGGATACTTTATAGCATATACAGAAGAAATCTCAGCGGAGGATGTCGCTAGAATTTATATTAAAGAAGTATTTATAAGACATAGAGCACTAAGTAAAATTATATTAGATAGAGATTTAAGATTTATAATAGTATTTTAGGAGGTATTTTTAGCGGAATAAGGAGTTAGAGTAGTAACTTCTACTATATATTATCTACAGATAGACGGTTAAATAGAAAGATTAAATTAAACACTAAAATAGTATCTAAGATATTATATTAATTACGTATAGAATAATTAGGTATTGTTATTACTAATTACGTAGTTTATATATAATATAACACTATAAGAAGGAATAGGTACGTTACTATTTAAAGCAAATTATAGATATAAACTAAGAATATTATTATCGCTATATTAAGTAAAGAAGATAAATAGTATAGCTAAGTAGAGAATGGAGATATTAATAAATCTTTATATAGATCTTATGGAAATAGCTAAGGTAATATAGTAAAGAATAAAGAAATACTATAATGCTAAGAGATTTAAGGGACTAGATCTTAAGGAGGGAGATAAAGTATAGCTACTATATAAAATTTTTAAGAGTTAACGACTAAGTAAAAAGTTAAACTATATTAGGCTAGGACCTTTTAAAATTATTTAGAGGATTTTACTAGTTATGTTTAAATTAGACCTACTAGCTAAAATAAGAATCTACCTAGTATAGTATATTATAATGCTAGAGCCAGTATACGGGAATATTAAGCTACTAGTTTACGAAGTAGATATATATAGAGGGTAGGAGGAAGACAAATAGTAAGTTTTAAAGATTATTAACTATAAAGATATTAATAACGAAATATAGTATAAGGTTAAGTAGATAGGCTATAATAAGACTACCTAGGAACTACTAAAAAACTTTAAAAACGCTATAGGAAAGGTACAAGAGTATCGGAAGAAAATAGGTTAGGTAATATTAATAAAGAAGAATCGCTAAAGAATAAGTTACTTAAAGGGGACCTAGGAAGAGCAACTACTAAACTACTTAGAGTTGTTCTCTTTGCTAATAAAGAAGAATCTATTCTTTTATCGCTAAGTTCCTATAGACCTTATTCTATAAGTTTCCACTTCTTAAAATAAACCTTCTTATAACCCTTTTTAAGACGGAGTAAATAGGTAGATGCTGTAATGCGAGCTTCTAAGGCCTTCTGCTCTATATCCTAAGAACGTTTTAGCTTAGTAAGGGTACTTATAAGCTTACTATTAAGCTTTATAGCGGTAGATTAAATATAAGACCCTATAATAAATTACTTAGGGAACTTAAAGACTATTAAGAGTTATAGGATATGTATACTTAGTGTTAGAAGTAGAGCGAATATTATAGGACAATTAAATGTTTACTTTAGTACACTCTAAATATAAGGATAGTTGCTAAGATAAAGGACTTGCTAGCGCAATATAAACTAACCCCTCTTTTAAACAGCGAGAATACGGAGATAATATAATTTTACCTAGTAATAGTATAGCAGTAATAGTACGGGCACGTCGTTATGCGTGTAAAGAAGGAGACGCTTTAAGTATAATAAGTAATAATATTAACTAAATTAATTAGATGGATATTATACCTCTAGTAAACAACTTAGAGATATTAGGAATCTTTAAGGACGAAGATAAAGAGGAGGGAGATAGTATTACGGACGCTTTAAGTACAATATTATAACTACTTAGAGAAGAGTTAAAAGAAGCTAGTTAGTTAATAAGAGTACGGTTTAGTATAGAACTAGTAGAACTATATAATGAAGAATAGTAAGTAAGTTATATAATATGCTATAAAGGAATGTGGAGAATAGACGGAATGTATATACATTATATACCTTACGTATATTACGTATAAGAAGGATTTCTTAGGAGTACAGTTGTATATTTAAAGGACTACAGTTTCTACCTAAATAGTTCCTTTCTTGTAGTAATTCTTATAATATAATTAGTGTTAGAAATGAGGCAAGCGGTCGTTATATATTGCCGCGGCACTAGCGTAGCAAGGAGTCTTAGGCTCCTCGTCCTTCCTTGTTCTAAGAATAAGCATATTAACTAATATTACTATAACCTACTTAAGTAGTCGTTATTAGTAAGTCACCCTATATGACCAATACTGATTAGTAGTTAAATATACAGTCAACTATAAAGCAGCTAGGTTTTTAAATAGAAGAGATAGTCTCGTATAGGGGTGCTATATACGCTTATATAGAATAGATCCGGGCAATACTGTGCTACCTTAGACTTACGGAAAATTAGTAATAGAAGTGTTACTAAGTACTAGGAGATACTAAGTTGCGTCTATTACGCAGAATAACCGCGTTTATAAAGATTTGGTTGAGTACTTTAGGTTAGAAGTATTATTAAACCTAGGGTCCTAAGTTAACGTCCGAAACGCGTTAAACAACCAGCTTAATACCTTTAGTATACCTTTGCAGACTTTAGGACTACAATTATTACCAAACTATACGTTAAACAACCTTTATTTTCCTTATTTTTTAATTAACAAAAGAATAGCTATTATGGCGTTAACCTACCTAAAGAAGTATAAGAAAGATATTAACCGAAGATATAGAATAAAGCTATAATTGACCCTATAAACGCCGAGCAATAGGAGCTAAACGGATTCCTATTATACTATATGGTATACTATAAAGATAGCGAATACGACGATACTATGCTATAGTATTATACAAAGGAGGACTTTGTTAAATAGATAAAGGAAATATAGGTTCCTATAAATAAGGATATTATATAGGACTTCCGTAACTTCCTTTGGGAGTATAGAGTATTTATCCCTATAGATAGGGGAGTTATTGGAGATAATATTTAGGAGTATGTTATTAATGTAAAAGAAGAGCATAAATAGACTTTATAAGAGATTAAGTATTAACTACGCACTATAAGGAAGCTTAACTTATAATAGAATCTAAATAATATACCTCTAAAGACAAATCTACCTCCGCCTTTAACTCCTCTGTCTCCAATTCAACCTATAACTTTAATATTAGATACTATACCCTAACGAGAGCAGGCACAGGATCCTATTACTTTACGATTTAATAACTTTTGGACTTCACTAACTAGACCTACGTCCTCACTGCAGCCTATAATGCAACTCCTACCTCCTCTATCTTAATCTTAAATTAGAGGTATTTTAAAATTGCTTATAGAGCTTACGAAGCTCTATTTAGATTAGGAGAAGAAGTTTAGCGGGGAATTATATAATATTCTTAATTTGAAATTGCGTATCTTCTATAACTGTTATTAAAAGGTAGGAATAGAGTCTGATTAATACTACAACGCCTATTCTGTTATACTTAGGGGCCAAGCTAGTACCTTATATTATAATTATTTGGTAGGAAAAGGATATAACTTTAACCGCATAATATATGAGTTAAGATACCACTTTAAAATAGAAGAGAATAAGTGTTACGGACGCTTTAAGTACGATATTATAACTACTTAGAGAAGAGTTAGAAGAAGCTAGTTAGTTAATATAGGCACAGTCTAGGATGGAATTGGTTAAACTATATAACGAGGAATGGTAGCTAAGGTTATATAATATACTATAAGAGGAACGTGGAGAACGAACGGAATATATATACCTTATATACCTTACGTATATTATATATAAGAAGGATTTCTTAGGAGTACGGTCGTGTATTTAAAGGACTATAGTCCCTACTTAAATAGTTCCTTCCTTATAGTAATTCTTAAAATATAATTAGAGTTAATCTATTAGGCAACCACTCTACTAGTTATTATTACGTTGTTAACTTTACGCATTACTTATATACCTAGCCCATTAATAGGACCTACCGTAGTACCTACTATAAGGTTCCGTTATATAATTACTACCTAGTTATAGTATTAAAAGTTAAATAATATGCCACCAAAAGCAGCTACTATGACGCTATTAATGGCGGAAACTACTTTAAGATTAGAAGGGGACACTAGTATAGCGGACACTAACTTATATTAACTAATAACGGTTAAACAGTTATAAGAAATAGTTAACTAATTAATAGAAAATAATATGGTACTTAAAAATAGGATTAATGGGATAGGCGTAGTAAAGGTTAAGTTACTATTAATTAAGAGATTTTTAGAAGAAAGATTAAAGCTTAAAAGATTCCTTATATAAATGCACTTTAAGGTAATATAGGAAGGAGCAAAGCTGGTAACACCTATAGATTAAATAGCGTATATAGGGTTATTTCTAATAAAAAGAGCACTTAAATAGTTTAAGTTTTACCTTATGGAGATATAAGCTAATAGAATAATAACTACTAATTAAGAAGTGCGGTTTATATTCTTAAATTAGGATAGATTTATAGAGTAACTTATATAGATATTTAGAGACCTAAAGGCAATAACTATAGTAAAAAAAAACTCTAAGATATAACGTAGCGAACCTTAGTAATTAAATATATAATATAGTTTTAAACGCTAGTAATATAAGTAGAGTGGAATAATAAAGCGCTTATAGCATAGTATAAGTAAGGACTTAAGGCTAAAGTCTAGAATATAATTATCTTAATAGAAGATACGGAAACCCTAAGGGATTTAATAGATTAAGCGATAAAGATTAATAATAGGATTTACTAAAGGGAGCAGACTAAGAGAGGTTAGAATAGAGTTCTATAGTTATATAAGGTATAAAGTACGTATTAACCCAAGCTAAGTTAAAAACTATAGTATAGCGTAGAGCTAATAGACTTAAGTAGTATTAAAGAAACCTATAAAAGATAGATAAAGAAACTATAGAAACTAAAAGGTTAAAGATTAAGTAATTATAGGACTTAGGAGCAGAGGCTAAACTAGGGATCTTAATAGTAGAAGACGTTTAGGCAGACTCTATAATAAAAAAGATAGTTTAAAAAGGGAGCTTATATAAATTATAGGAAATAGGGTTACTTTATAAGGGATTATAAAGATAATTAGAGTTACTATATAATAAAGGGAACTAGACTAGTAAACGGTATATATATATAGAGGGATAATAATACACTATAAGGTATAAAAGATTGTTTAATTAACTACTTTACGTTTTGTTATAATAACGTGTATAGAGTTTATAAAGACGCTAAGTATAGTATAAGCTATTAGCTATAAGAACCTAGTTTAAAGAAACTAAGAGCTACCTAAAACTATAAAGAGTAAGATAGGCTTTATAAATGTAATAAAGATCTAATAGCAACTTTTAGTGTAATATTAGTAAGGTAGTACTTAAAAAGGGACTTTAATAGGAATCCATTTAGCGATATTAAAAAAGAAGATCTTAAGACATTAGTATTAAAAGTAGAGACTAAGACCACTATAAAGTATAGCTTAGTAACGGGTATTATAATACCATTAGATACGGCATCTATTACTTTATAAGATAGTAGGAAAAGTATTTTAAAGAGATTAAGTAAGCAGATAATTGCTAGTGCTAATTTACTACTTAATAAAGGTAAAAGGCTATAGGCTTAAGATTTTTAAGACAAGATAAGAGAGACCTAAAAACCTATAATAGACGATAATAGATGGGAAAAGGTAGTAGCTTAGTTTAAAAATAAACAAATAAGTACGGGATAAGAATTCCTAGAGAGCCAAGATTTCAAAGAATAAATAAGGTCTATAATTATTCTAGGTAAATGCGGTGTTTAGCCTAAAGATTAAAAAGTTAATATATTAGTTAAAAAGTATAAGGACGTTAAGGATCTATTAAAAAGATAATAACTATAAAAAAGTATAAAAGAATTTAGGTAGAGAATCTTTATATAGCAAAAGCAATCTATAGAGCTAAAAATGCCAGATTGCTTTAGAAAAAAGATACCTATATAGAAGGTTACTATTAGGCTAAAGGTAGGTATACCTAAAGCTAAGTAGCTTACGGAACTGGAATAAGAAGAGGATTTAGGGATTTTAACTAGATTCTAAGAATAATATATAAAAGGTTATTATAAAGTAGTAATAAAAAGATACTTCCTTATAAATAGATTGTATATACTTAATAAGCTTTACTAGAAGTAGTATAGGTAACAATATAATAATAAATAGGAAAACTTTTATATGTGGTTAGACGAGAAGGTTATACTAGATTAGGCAATATTTAAAAGACAGATAAGTTATATTAAAGAAGCCTTAATTATAATATTAAAAAATTTAGAAGAACAAGCTATAGACTAGAGAGAGATAATATAGATATTAGTACTAGCAAATAATATAGTAATAGTTAGATTGATAAGACAAAGGTTTAAACTTAAAAAGGGCAATAAGCTAAGAGTTAACCTAAAACACCTAGCGTATTATATATTAGTATAGATCGTATATATAGATAATATATATAATATATATAGGGCACTAAAAGATAAGAACCGGAAATACTTAGTAAGATAGTATTAGGTACTAGATAAGAAACAAGTTAGGAATGCTAAGTATATATATAGCTAGTATTTAGTAAAAGTCTAGGAGTTAAATAACTTAATATTTTAATTAGGAAGATTTCTTACGGAAGAATACCTAAATAGATAATAATAGTGGGAATATTTAGAAAACACTTATCTATAGTATATTAAAGAAAAGAAGTGAACTAAGTATTAGCTAAAAATAGACTAAGTATAAATAGGATTAAGCAGCTAATAGTTAGGAAAAGTAGAGGCCTATAAAACTAAAGGGAGCTAGTAATAAAGCCTTAAACCTTTAAAGGAAATTAAGGAAAACACCTAAATTTATAAGTTAAATAGTAAGATTAACAGTTTAAAGTACTAATAGATAGTAGAGCAATAAGGAACTATATATTACTAGTAGCAGTTTAAAAAAAATAGGATTGTTATACTAAAGAAAGGAGCACTAATATTTATTAGTAACAATTTTAGGAGATCTAATAGCCTATAGAGACGGCATTATTAATCTTAAAATAGGACTAATTTAGTTAACCATTAAAGGGAGATAAATTAAGATATCTTTTGATATCTTACTATTAGGAAAAGATAAGGCAATACTAAAAATACCTTAGTTATAGAAATATAATCTAAAGATTAATTAGGTTATAGGTTAGGTTAATATTAAAAATACGTAACGCTATAAGATATAATAATAAACTAAGTTAGTATAGTACTAAGTTAGAGCGATATATAAAGAAACTAAGAAAGGATTAGATTATATATTAAAGAAATACTATAAGTATAGCAAGAAGCTATAGTCGCTAGAAAGTAAAAAGCTATTAGAGTATATAGTATAGGACTATAAAATAGAGTTAAAACTAGGAACAAGTTTAAGGTTTTTTTTAACCTATAAGCTTACAGAAAAAGAGTTATAGGCACTTAAAGAGTTTGTCTAAGAAAACTTATAAAAGGGATATATTAGACCATTATAGTTATCAGCGGGTTATCTAGTACTATTTATACTAAAGAAGAATAGTAAACTAAGACTATATATTAACTATAGATAGTTAAACAGTATTATAAGAAAGGATAGGTATTTTTTACCCTTAATTAGCGAAATCTAAGATAGAATAGGTAATATAAAGATTTTTATAAAGATAGATTTAAGATAGGCTTACCATTAGATTAGAATTAAGGAAGGCAATAAATAGAAAGCAGCCTTTATATTATAAGAAGGACTATATAAACTATTAATTATACAATTTAGGCTTATAAACGCACTAGTAACGTTTTAGAAGCGTATTAATATATATTAGGGGAACACTTAGATAAATTTGTTATAGTATACCTTAATATTATTATTATCTACTTTATAACTAAGGAAGAACACGGGGAATACGTTAAATAGGGTTTAAAGAGACTATAAGAAGAATAAATGCTAGTAGTAATTAAGAAATACAAGTTCTTTATAAGAAAGACAGATTTTATTAGATTTATTATTAAATTAAGAAAATTAAGTATGGACCTAAAGAAGATTAAAGCTATAGTTAGTTAGTAAGAACTAGAGAACATTATATAGTTAAAATCGTTTTTAAGGTTTTATAATTACTATAGGAGGTTTATAGCATAATAGTTAAAGAATATTAAGCCATTTACTTAATTAATAAAGAAAGAGGAACTATAGGTATAGGAAGATAAGTAAAAGAAGTTGTTTAAAGAACTTAAGGAGTTATTTACCTAGGAATTAATCCTTAAAATCTATTAACTAGGACTAGAGACAGTCGTTAAAATAAATATATTAGATTTTATACTAGGGGTATACTTTATATAAAAATATAAAGATAGTTGGCACCTAGTAGTATACTATAGTAGGAAGATAATACCACTAGAGTTAAACTATAACATCTATAATAAGGAGTTATTAGGTATAGTTATAGTATTAAAGGAATAAAGAGTATTCTTATAAGGAATAGAGAAACTATTTATAGTTAAAACGGACTATAAGAACCTAATAGGATTCCTAATAATAAGGGAACTTAACTAAAGATAGGTTAGATAGGCGGAAACACTTATAGATTACCATTTTAAGATTTAGTATACTAAGGGTATAGATAATATATAAGCAGATACTTTAAGCAGGAAGGCTAAACTATAAAATAATAAAAAGCTATTAGAGGCTTTATTGCGAAAAGATATAGATAGACTAATTAAATATAACTATCTAAAGATTATAGTAACTTAAGAAGATAAGTTATAAAGAATCTATAAAACACTAAAAAGCTTTTAGGTAGAAAGAATTCTAAAAGCACAGCTAAAAGATCTATAGTTAGATATATACAAAAACTAAAAAGCAAAGTACATCCTAAAAAGTATAGTAGAGCACTTTATAGAAGATTTCTATAAAGGGTTAACTTAAGGACATAATAGAGCCATAGATTTAGTATTAAGACTCTAAAAGGAGTATATTATTAACGGAATCTAAAGAATAGCTAAAAAGGTTATTAAGAAGTGTCTAGATTGCTAAAAAATAAACTAATAAAATATAAGCTATATAGAGGGCTATAACCTATTAAAATACTAGAGAGACTATAGGAGGTTATATTATAAAACTTTATTATTAAATTACTAAAATTAAGAGATTATATTACTAGATAAGATTATAACGTAATCTTAGTAATAGTAGATAAGCTTATAAAGTGGGGATACTTTATAATATATACGGAAGAAATCTTAGCGGAAGATATTGCTAGAATTTATATTAAAGAAGTATTTATAAGATATAGAGTATTAAGTAAAATTATATTAGATAGAGATCTAAGATTTATAGCAGTATTTTAGAAGGTATTCTTAGCAGAATAAGGAGTTAGAGTAGTAGCTTTTACCGTATATTATCTATAAACAGACAGTTAAACGGAAAGATTAAATTAGATACTAGAGTAGTACCTAAAATATTATATTAATTATATACAGAATAATTAGGTATTATTATTACTAGTTATATAGTTTATATATAATATAACACTATAAAAAGGAATAGGTATATTACTATTTAAGGCGAATTATAGATATAAGCTAAGAATATTGTTATTACTACATTAAGTAAAGAAAATAAGTACTATAGCTAAAGAGAAAATGGAGATATTAATAAAGCTTTATAAGAACCTTATAGAAACAGCTAAAGTAGTATAATAAAGAATAAAGAAATACTATAATGCTAAAAGATCTAAGGGACTAGATCTTAAGGAGGGAGATAAAGTATAGCTACTATATAAAAATTTTAAGAGTTAATAACTAAGTAAAAAGTTAGACTATGTTAGGCTAGGACCTTTTAAAATTATTTAGAGGATTTTACCGGTTATATTTAAGTTAAACCTATTAGCCAAAATAAGAATCTACCTAGTATAATAAGCTCGGACCCTTAGAACTCGGTTACCTCCTAAACTCGGTTACCTTACCAAATCGGCCACACTACTTTAGAAGCTATTTACACTCAACAAAATTTAATTAATTATTTGCCCTTATATGCCATTTAGTATATTGGCTTCGGGCTTTCTATCTAGCGTATTTTAAAGCTTTAATTTTAGCCCCTTTATCCTTATTTTGGTCTTTTTTCCCTTTACCTTTACTATAGCTTTGTTAATTGCATCTATATATTTTAGTATTATATTTAGATCTACCATTATCCATTGATATAATTTTGGACTTTTAAGGTCTCTAAGTTATAATTATAAGCTATATATTTAACCGTTTATATATATAGCCTTTAGAATAACTCTCTAAAGTTGTTAACTTATTTTTTATAAAAGTAACTAAGTCTTTTAATTAAGTATATACTTATTATAAAGGCCTTAAGCTATATAATATATATTAAAAGGCTTCTTTAGAGTCATTATATTATGAAATTAATTACTATTAGCTTTTTTAAAGCTTAACCCCTTTATTAAAGCCCTATTTTTTACCTAAAAATATTTAGAGCCTTTATATAGACTTTATAAATAAATACTAAAGATATACTGCCTAAAATTAGTTATTTTTATTATAAGGCCTTTTTTTAGGTCTTATAGTAATACTTGGTGAAATAGTACTTCTTACTTAGAGCTATATTACTAATATATATATACTTTATAATTTACTTAAAATATTTTAACTTAATAGAGGAGATTTAAAGTAGATTTAAGGGCTATTATTTTAAATAAAGTAGCAAAAAAGAATCTATATATTGTATATTTTATATTTTATTAAAAACTTAACTATATAATGGCTTATATAGCTATTAAAGAAATATAATTAAGCTTTATTACTAAAAAATTAGTTTTAAGTATAAATTGTTTTAATAAATTGCCTAAATATAATACAATTAGCCATTTAACTATTCTTTTGGGCTATATATATTTAATAAAATACTTTACCTTAGTATACTTATATTAATTAAGGATATTTTCCTTTAAAATAAA
>Ga0307515_10001855_pt1 | contig 47079 bp, 41 predicted proteins | sample 17_EM_MG_FD_194513 | JGI IMG/M metagenome (GOLD analysis project Ga0307515, IMG submission 194513) | Populus trichocarpa ectomycorrhiza microbial communities from riparian zone in the Pacific Northwest, United States - 17_EM | ecosystem: Host-associated > Plants > Roots > Unclassified | place... | reverse complement strand
TAGGATAAGACGAGGAGAGAAAGAGTTTCTTAGATAGGCGGCTGTACTTAATTCAATAATTTATTGTATTGTTTATTGGGATTAAGCACCCCCGTAACACCCAGACAGTGCCTTCGGCAGCGGGCTCCCGATTATCATCTTATTCAATCCCAATTTGAAGTCATTCGGTAATGATCTTGGTTGCTATGCTCAGTCATCGTCTCTTGGTAGTTGTTTCAACTATCTCTCATGATACCATTCGGTGAATGTCTCTCGCGATGCCGTTCGGTGACTGTCACTCGTGATGCCGTTCGGTAGACTATTTGGTACATTAGGAGATCATTTTCAGTCTCGTTCGGAACTGCTTCGGTATACATAAATGCACTCGTTCGGCATAAATCAAACTCGCTTGATCGTCTCATCATCTCTCCGGTGCTCTTGCAGTCGCACTGATCATCCTCCTAGTCGGTGCACTTGTAGTTACACTTGACATCCGCCCTGTGCTCGGTGCACTCATCATCTCCAATTGCTCGCTGGCTTTCCTCCAGGTATGCTTTCCGCTCCTTCTCCATGTGTGCTCGCTGTCACTTGTCTGGATATCCACATTGTCGTTTTCTCAATTCACTTGTCGTTTCATCTCCAGGTGCATTGGTTGACTCTTCTCCACGTACACTGGTTGACTCTGCTGGAGATCTCTTCCAAGGTACATTCATCAACTGATCTCCAGCTGCAATTCTCTGCCGGTAAGTGCGCTCCAAGGTGCTTCCTCCCAGCACTGCTGGTACGGTGATTTCTTGCAGTAGGGGTTGGTTTTGATTCCGGTACGGTCATCCCCCTTTTGTATGTCATAGCTTCGCCGACGACTGATCCATTACAGCTTCTTAGGGTGCCATATCGATTGGTTAGGGTTGCTTCGGAAGTTGATTTTCCAGTAGCAGCTGTGTATCTCGGGATTGTAACTTGGACTTGCGGCTTCTTGATTCATCTGGAGGTGGGTTTGCCATCACTTCTCTAGGTGCACTTTTCGCCGTTCTCGGAGCACAATGGTTGATTCTTCTCCGTGCACTTGCTGCTGCGAGCCATCTCTATTCGTGAATGCGTTTCATGGTGCGTCGTTCCTGCACTTCCGGTACGGTAATTCGCGGTAGGGGTTGATGGGATTCTCGCACTGTCATCCCCCTCTTTGAAGATCGTTGCTCTGCCAAAGACTAATCTCGTACGGCGTGATGATGTGCGGTATCGGCATCGTAGCTGCGTGACTCAGGATCACCGAGGCTGTGTTGGGATCTCATCGGGGATCGTACTCGGCATTGAAACTCGGGCATATAGCTGTTTGATTTGGTATCATTGAATGTTGCCCTGACTGGTGCTCTGAATAGTGGTCGGTATCGTACTTGCTGGAACCATACCACCAGCAGTTCGTCGTATGTTTGCATATCTGCGCTCGATTGTAACTTCATAGCTTCATATAGGAAAGGACATTGATTGTCATCCATCTCCCATGATCGATCTCCTGAGATCCACCTCCTGTCATCAATCCATATCCAGTTGCGATCAATATCCGGCCACAATCCATCTCCGGATAGGATCCATCTCTGGCCGCGATCCATCTCGGGCCGCGATCCATCTGGTCGCAATCCATCTGGCTTCAGCCATTCGTTTCCACCCAGTGCGTTATTGCGCTCATATGGGCCGCATTCCGTGCCTGCTCCTGTAGCTCTGTAAGCCCTCTAAAGGTCATATTGACCAACCGCCATAATGACCATCTTCCATTGACTCTTCATCGTAGTCCCCTGAACCATCCCGTGACATATTGTCCCTCAGAAGAAAATTCCCACTCATCAATCCGTCCATATGGCATGGGATCTTTAAGTCCAAATCCATGATCCGGCCTCGTGAGCACCTGATCTCAATCCACGCAATTGGGTGAATACCACTCGACTCAACTCCGAGAAGTTGTATATCCACCCAAATCGCAAATTGTAGCCTGGCTCCAAATCGACTGCATAGTCAATTGACCGATGCGGCAGGAGTGACTTCGCCTCTGTGCTGAAATCCTCCAAGAAATCTGCGTGTATGGCCGGGATATGTCCTCGATCGTCTGTAGGCACCATCTTTGTCGTGGTGCCGGCTCCATCTGCTAACATTAGTTCTCAATTCATACTATATATGGAGCGGTATGAAAGAATATCCAGGAGCACGGATTTAAAACGGTTCGCCTCAATAGGGCCAAGCCCCGCCATCCAGTACTCCCTTCGTGTCTTGGCGTGCCGGTAGCAGTCATTCAAGGTCCGCATTGTTGGTACACTCTTCTGCCGCAACTACCACCGCTGCTCCCTGCTCACCTGTCCAGTGCCTGGTGCCTATCTCACCACTAGAGATGCTTTCCTCGGTCACTCCCAGCAGCCTTATACGAACTGCCACTGTTAGGAAGAACGTCCAAACGACCTCCTCACTGGCCAGTTGATCGTGAAAGGCATTGGCTGCAAGTATTGGAACATCTGGAACACCGCCGCCCCCATCGGAATACACCTCCTCCATAGCGGTGATCCAGGTACATTCCCAGGGCATACCTGATGAACTGCCCGGTCCACTGCCACCTCTTCCACTCACCCTGGGGTTGCAGAGCCAAATGTTGAATGCATTGCAAGTCGACGCTAGGATTCTTGGACTTGTACCAAGGCAATCCCTCTGTCTCCAGCTCACACAGTGCGTCCACCGCAGCTGCCACCACTTTGTACAAATAAGCTCACTCAGCGAATCGCGTACTTGTCACACCCAATTGGGACTGTCTGACAACCATATAACGTCCATTCCCACATGGGGATACGACACATCAATTGAATCTCCGCACGCCTCAAATACATGCTGAATCCGCTGGTCTCCTGAGAGAGCCCAGACGGTCCATCCTCTGGTAGTCCCGTGGATCCTCAGAATCCCGACTACAATTACAATTGAAAACATCTCCATTGTATTCCTCACAACCCTCTTTTCATGCCATCGTATGGGCACATCCGTATTCGCTCATTGTCGATCAGCTTGCGTTGACTTGTGTGACGAAATTGCATCGAGTTGGCACTGATGGCTTCCTCTCTTCACGACGATCCATTTCTGTCATCCAATCGGTGCCAATTGCGAGAATTGACAATGGTGCTCATTGACAAAGGTAATCACGAATTATATCTGCTAGCCACTTTAGAACATTCGGGGGTTATTGTACTTCCCAATCAGAGCTGCCACACTAGCTGCGATTGCTGCTCCACTATCTTGAACTCTGCCCATCCATAGACGAAAGAAATCCGTAATCGTAGTTGTATCATTGCATAGCCGCTGACCATATATAGCTTTGTAAGACTTCCATAGCCGCAGCAGTGAACTCCTCGCAGCATCCGTAACATATATGACTCCATCAAGTCGTGTAGAAGGTAATCGCGATTTCAACTGCTGTCGGCGATGTGGATTAACGTGAATCGCGCTTATTTCGTTAACCCGCCCTAATGCTCTGTAGGTGCACTTGCTCCAGGGAAGTGACCGATCATCGTCAATTGACTATCATCATCAGTGAACTGAAGTAGGACCGGCTTCGGCATTGCCGGTGACACGACTCTCAGTGGCGTATGGGCTATGGAATCTTCCCTCTAATCATCAATTGACTTGATTGGAAGGTAACTTATCCGATCTCATCAATCCCGCGATTGATAGCTTTGGAGTTCTCGTATGAATCCGTTGAAATGAACTTTGATTGACTTGGTGGTTGACACGTCTCCGGGCCGGTTGGCCTCTGGAATCAACTCGGAATCGTCTCTGCTACTGTTGATATCAATTTGGTGTACTTCCCAAGCCTAGTTGCTTCTGCAATCTGTCGCTGTCAATTCCAGACGATTTCTCATTCTTAGGTGTTGCGACTCGTCTCTGGCCAATTGGCCGCTGGAATCCACACGAAATGGTCTGTTACCGTTAACCTCAATTCAATAGACTTATCAAGACACTTCGCTTCTGCAATCAGTGCTCCCAAATTTGTATGATATCTCGCGCATATCGTGACCAGTCGGAAAGGGGAAATTCATAAAATCCCGTATGCGAAACGTATCCGAAATTGTAACAGGGATAATAGTATACAGGCATACGCCCGTGTATGTCCTCATTTGAAGGAATATCAGTAGATACAGTTGCAAACGTGGATGTCAATATTGTAGAGTAGTATAAACGTAAGATTATCGCTGGAGATCTAAGACTCGTGACGAGCTGACTATATATCAAGCAGGTATTACCCGGCCCTGGACACGTCACGTGCAGCCCTGCCATTACACAACACCTGCAGTCCTCTGAATGCATGTCCATAAGAACCCTGGCATATTTCATAGTGTGATTGTGATTCCCCCATTGGTTCTGCAACACTCCCAGGTGCACCAACAGTTCTCTCTGGCACTCCAATGTGCTCCCATAGTTATCACAAATACTCCCATGACACACTTGAACTAGTTAGAAGAGATCCCAGTTACTCCATAGGCCAGGCAGAATTCTTTCCTAGGATCTGATTCTCTGCTGAATTTAATGCTTATAAGTTTACAGTCCACATCCTCCCAAACACCCCTAGAGGCTCCTAGAGACTACAATATATTTTGCTGATGTTCTTTCGTCAGAGGTGAACTTTGTAGGGCAGTTGGAAGTCTATATTTCTGGGTGTGAACAGCCTACTTTGCAGTGAACAGTCAACAAGGCTGGGGGTTGATGTTATGTTCAATCCATAGTATACTGCAAGGGGTGTGTGGTAGGATTCAATGAAATATATTGGACAGCATAGTTTCTAGTGTATAGTATACAGTGAAATGTACAGTATTAGCACCCATAATTGCATATATATCACAGCAATCAAATTATTGTAGAGGTCTAACATAGTGTATTGTGCCATGCATACACCATACTTTTCATTACCATTTCAGCAATAGTTGTCTATTACCTGTGTATCACACACCATTATTTTTCCCAGTGTATGTACAAATCTTTGTAGAAGAAATTCTGCAATTGTCTGTCTCCTCTTAATTTCACTGCTATAATAATTAATTAGTCAAGATTTTATTCAATGAAATGGAATTCAATTAATTGTTTAAATATATGGATAAGAAATATAAATTTCTATTAACAGAGTAATGGGTATATATTAAACTATAGTAATTTAAATTATTGTATTTTTGTATACAACATATCCACCCATCTCTAAATTTTGTGCCAGGTAACATCACTATCTTGTATATTGCTTTTACTATTCAGAAGTTAATATATATAGGAATGATGATAGGAGGCATTATTTTTTATCTTTTTCTAGAGCAATTAAAACATATATCCCTCATGTAGAATTAAAGCTTCTTTGCAACTGTGATTACAATCAAGAGCAGTAGACTATAATACACTTATATATACATTTTAATAATTTTAGAAATGTTTAAATACTTATTCACTAATATTTGAATCACTTACCATATGCCTGTATTTGAAAATACCAAGTAATGATTTATAATTTTAAAATTACAGTATTATCAAACTGTATCATGGTTAGTTGCTACTGAATATAGTAAAACATACATTTCACTTACCACTTACAGATATTTAGTTATATCTCTCTACTAGAAAGCAAATTATAATGTAATTTTTATCAATACTTTAGACTAGTATATAGTGTAGTCTACTATACCAATTTTGTCACTAGTAATTGTAAGTTACAATAAGTATTCAAATTACCATATTTACAACCATTATCTAATTATACCTGATAGGGATAAATTGTACTCTACAAGCAATCTATTAGATGAAACACCTCTTTATAACTGCAACATTCTATTTCTTGTATTCAGTTTGTAGCAACTTTGCAATGGTCTGTAACTGAATATTGCTGGTTCCCTCATAGATAGCACCTATCTTAGAGTCTCTCCAGAATTTTTCACTTAGTCCATCCCTAACAAAACCCATGCCACCCTGCCACTCAACTGCTTGTGAGGCAACCCGCTCTGCAACTTGAGAAGCGAAGAGTTTGGCCATTGCCGCTTCCCGGATGAACCCTTCTCCAGCACGAACACTACCAACCTCCTTCGTCCTTACAGCATTATACAGCAGTGCCCTCGCCGCTTCAATATCAGTGCGTGCCTGCGCAATCTGGAACTGCATCGCTTGAAAGTCGCCTACATACTGCCCAAACTGTTTTCGGTCATTCCAGACATAATTGACAGCGGTTTCCCAAGCTCCTAGCGCAAGCCCAGTCATCTGGGCAGCAATTCCAATGCGCCCTTCATTCAATATAGAGATGGCGTATTTATAACCTTCTCCCTCTTTTCCAATAAGGTTTTCGGCAGGGACTTCGACGTCTTCAAATGTGAGCACACAGGTGGAAGAGGCCTTAATGCCAAGCTTTTTTTCTTTCTCTCCAACCACAAATCCAGGCATACCCTTCTCCAGGACAAAACAACTGATTCCTTTATAACCGAGTTCGGGTGCGACATTGGCAAAGACAATGAAGATATCGGCTTCGGCAGCATTTGTGATCCACATCTTTTGCCCAGAAATTAAATAAAACCTTCCAGATTGTGATTTCGTGGCTTTAGTCTTCAGGGCAAAAGCGTCGGAGCCAGATGCTGGTTCAGAGAGGCAAAAAGAACCGACATGAGAGCTCGCTAACCTGGGAAGATACTTTGCCTTGAGTGCCTCAGAACCATATGTTTTGAAGATGGTGTTGACCAATGTGTTGTGAACATCTACCAGTACTGAAACCTGTCCATAATAAGATTCCGCTCAACAAGAGGTGCATGTAGCACTCACAGAAGGATCAACTCTTGCGAGCTCTTCGATCGCAACGATGCAAGCTCCAAAGTTCATCTCTGAGCCTCCATACCTCTCGGGGATCTCGATTCCCATCAATCCCTGCTCAAACAATTGCAACACGATTCCTTTGTCCATCTTTTCGGTCTCGTCCATCTCACGGACTTTGGGAAGGATTTCATCTTTAGCAAAGCGAGTGACAGATTCTTTCAAAAGTTCTTCAGTTGGTGTCAACGCGAAAATTGGGGTTGTAATGAGGTCGCTGAAGTTTCGACGAATGTAAATATAGTTGACTGTACGACGTAGGAAGAATGTGCTTTGTCGAACTGCAATGCAGAGAGGGAAGCGAAAAGACGACGCCATATTCACAGATGTAGTAATTGTGAATTGAGGATCAGTGGTGTCAAGGAAGTTATCAAGTTCAGTTCAACTTAACTGGTGTATAGGATCGGTTCAAGTTAGTGACAATCGACATGTAATCTAGGTTATGCAGCGATGCTACTTTGAGGTTGGTAACAGATACACTATAGACCTCACCGTAACACCAATTGCGCAATTGATGGGCGCTAGCCGGTTTGATAATGGGTGTTTTGATCGTTTTGTAAATCAGGCATGGCAACATCATGTGCTGAAACTGCGGTAATCCTCACAAAAATCAGAGTGTAGCCAAAGGAGAAAATTCAAAATAACCAATACATAAGAATTAATGATGGTATCTATATTGTTTATACAAAAATTCAATGAGATATTAGGATGTACAATAGTATAGTATAGTTTTACAGGTGGATATAAATTAAAGCTCATTTATATAATACATTTCAATATCTATAGGTGTAACTGCAGTGTAAAAATGGACATTGCTATCAAGATACTATACTTATCTTGATGAAAAGTAAAAAAATAACAGGAATTATCATACAAGTATATTTACACCAAAAAAATACAAACTACAGAAAATATTGAAAAAATATTAAATAGTTAGTATATACTGCTAAATATGTAATGCAATACAATGTATTATTATCTTTAATCTATTTTAATACATTTGATCATATTAATTTGATGTAGCGGTACTTTTTGTCTTTCAACTATTCCCAGCTAGCTACTTGTTTTATCTCTTCAGTATCTATATCTTTCAAATATGACATATTAAAAGTAACTTTTAAAATTATTAACAGACTGGATAAAACATTTGAAACACTGTATTAGTCATTTGAAATTAATTTTACTAATTACCTATATTAGGTGTTTTCAAGTAAATAGTACTATATTATAATTGATAAAAGTTATTCTAACCTTATTGCCTCTATTCAGAGATGTTCTTGTTGCAGTATTTTCATTTACTATTGAAATACTTTATTGGTTGTTTTGAAATATTTTAAAAATTTTGTAATTATATTATTTTTTAATTTGCAAGTTTATAGTTGTAAAATTTGTACTATAATGGAAAATAATCAATTTTTATTTCTGTTCTATGTATATTACAATATTAATTCAGTATTGGTAATATAGTATTTAACCAAAAAATACAAATTTTTTACATAACAAGTTTTATTATTGCAAACATTTATGAAACTATTCAAAACAACTTGACCAACAGCATGTCTCAAAATTGATTGTTTATTATATTGGTCAAAGTTATAGAAGATATTTGGATACTACCCTAAATTGATTGAATATAGAAAATATTCGATATTGACAGAGTAAAGAAGAATCTGATAATATCTATCATTATGACAATAAAACATAGCAATCCAATTCTGAAGTATAATAATAACTAATCATATAATTTGTAAAAAATAAAGTATGAAAGTCATGACATAACTGTTCAAAATACTGAATAACTGAATAGGTAATCTTCAGTATTAAATAATGATATTGATGTATGTCTTGAAACCAGTCATGTAATAAAGATCTATACTTTGAACAATATATGTATCTGACTGTGACATTTGCAGAAGAAATGTACAGTGTCCAGTAATTGTTTTAACAGTATTACCCAATGTAGAAAGTGTACATTTTACCAGAATATAATGTTTCTGGAATAGCTGTACAAAGATATATTGAATCATATGTATTATATTCTTTGAAATAATATTACTTATCTTTCTTAATAGTTCATTGATAGTTGCCTAACCTATTATTATACCCTGTAATGTTAAAGTGAAGTGGTAATATTAATATTAGTTACAATTCGATAAGATTAACAAGACACTATATATTCAAAATGTGATTCTGTATTACTATGATTGTTACTGACATGGTGATTCTAGAGTGGAGAGTAGTAAAGTACAGGCCATATGTCCATCTCTCAACAGCCCAACGAATTTTTATAATCATCACAATCTTTTGAAATTAGATATAATATATTAAGTAACTGGTAGGTTAGTTGCAATACAGAAATTCCAATATTGGATTGAGTTCTCATACCTCTATCTGGAATAATTATACTCTCTCATATTGAGCAGATCCACAATTCCCATAGCAAAAGATGAAATTGACACAGTGATTTCTGCTTGGGATGAATTTAATTGAGTATTGTTAGACGATGAGATGCCAAAATATGAGATATTTGACTGTATCAGCTAAATATAATATTTTCATTGGTGGCCTAAAGGAGCATCTGAGAGCTGTTGGACTATAAACCTATCATAGTAAAATCTCAGAGTTGAATAAAGTATTACAGTAGCTATAAGAAACATCTGCAACTACTGGTAACATATCAGCCAATTCAGCTAAGGACTGGACATAATCTCAAAATGATATGGATAGTAGGCAATAAGTTTGCAAATGTATTAAATTCCTCCAGAGTAGAGTGGAAATATGATATTATTTGGAAATACTATCCGTACACCTTTGAATTGAAATTATTAATCGTGAAATAATTTAAATCTTGGAAATTCAGTTTGTACTCTCATATATGTAGCTATGTATCAATATAGCTATCAAATAGCATACAGTCAATCTGAACTGACAGCAAAATGTACTTAAGTACAATATATAGTACTTCTGAAAATAGCAGTTGAGCAAATATACTGATATCAGCAAAAAGCGAAATTGGCTTCCAAAAATGGACCCAAGGCACCAATCCTTGTCCACATCCTCCACGAATAATCAGCACTACTTATTTGCAATCTTCCACCATGCTTCGAGGCGATCAATGATGTGTTCACATTGTCACAACATTTCCGAAACTTGTTTAGTCCTTTAAGCTAAATAGCGGCAGTTGTTTCTGTCACGGTTATCCTTGAGATTTGAATTTTTCCAACGGTTGTTTGAACTGTTCCATCGATTTGAAGAATATTCGAATCTCTTTAATCCCTTGAGACATCGATGATACTCAAGCTTGCTCAACTCCCATTACAAAAATTAACACACCCAGAGTAAACACTCATCAGATTTCTATATATTGCTGCAATGATTACTTCAAGCATCATGTCAAATAATCTACATGTAAAACAAATTGAAAGCATTGAAGTCAATCATGTTGCTCAAGTACCACTGCAAGCTATCTGGCTGGGGCGTCAGAGGCAGAAGGTGTACAGCCCCTGGCATTTTGCTTATAGGGGCAATATGGGTGGTTTGGACACCGATAAGAGTATTAGGACGATAGCTTCCATGGTGCAAGGGTTGCATCGGAGGTTGATGATTCTCCTCGGCCATCACCAAACCAGCAGTCTGATGTATTGGCCCTGTTGCAATCATCTGAACCAAGGCCAGAAGCCCATTAACGCTCGATTTGGCATTCACATCAACGCAAAGACACTGCAACTGTGTCGGAATGCGTCCAGCATTTGACTTAAAGTGGCTACCTGGTCTCATCCCCATCTAGAGACGCACTGTATCATTTCTTGGTGGCTTATGCTTTCTCCACCATGTGGACCCGGTGCAACAAACCGTATGAACTGCTTGCTCATCTCATTGAAATCTCCTCACTGGAATTGCGACCACGTTGTACCAAATGTGTTTTGCACCCTTAAGATGACCGACATACTGATTATTATCGATGTAGTATGTGCAGTCTGCAAATCTCTTGACACACCAAGCAATGTAATTCTGTAGCTGCCCTGTTGGCATTGCACACCACTCGGCAAAGTGATCAAAGGTATAGATTTCAGGTCCCAGGTTTTTCATCAATCTCTTGAAAGGTGCTTTGGTTCGAGCGATTTGATCATTGCGACATTGTTTTGCAGTGTTGCAATTCAGCTCTCGATACTGAAACACCTCCTTTTGGGCTATCGTTGGCAAAATCTTGAAGGCAATCTCCTGATGAATCGATTGTTGGTATGCTTGTTTAAGATATATCATCGCTCTTTCTGGCAGTTCAGTGGTTGCATTTTAGAGTTCGCCAAGCTGGCAGATACGGTCAGAGAAATGGTTCAGGAGATGCATCTTCACAAAGTGTATATCCGAGTGGTCGACAAGATGTTGCACAATTTCCGACTCGATCTATGTTCAATCTTCTGCAACCCGACGACACTTTGCAGCCACAGATGGATTGTTCCCAGCGGGGTCACCCTCCGGTTCCTCCAGTTTGTCCAAAGTAAGCTGATTCTTCAAGGCTTCCGTGACCCTATTTGTAGACTTACTGGTGCGGAACCGAATGAAAACATCCTTGTGATGATGACACTTGTCCAGATAATGCTCCATATACTCAATTGTGGCTTCAGTATGGTACCGGTACTGTTCCATATGGTGATAATACACTAAGTTCCTGATGTAGAAAAGGGCTGCTGTGAAGGGAATCCTGAGGCTCGCCAAAGGGTTTAAAAGAGTGGCCACGAAAACTGGAACAATCATGCGTCCGAGTTCTTTCAGGTCCTTACCACTCCACTGCGTCACCTGGCTATGTGGCTTGTTGAATCGAGTGACACCAGGATATTGAGGCATCATCACACAGAGCTGGTTGAATTGGTCAATCCCGGAATGTTGTTCGAGGAAGGACATTACCCAGTCAATCATAGGCTTAAGCATACTGAGATAGAGGGGGTGAAGAATATTGGATACGATAATAGTCATCGAGGAAATTGATATTATAAGCCAGAAGACGCATTGTGAGGTTCCGACCGCTTGATGCTCAAGATATTGTCTTGCGTCCCATCGCTCCATCTCATCTCTGAGAGTCACCAGTATCATGTTTTGGAAGTATAGCCGATAGTCTCTCAACTGCCATGATGATGAATTCCATCCTCCAAACATCGAGTTCAGTGCTTCGCACACAGGGCAATGGGGCTATGTGATCGAGTGCAAGTGAATGTTTTCGAAGTAGTCAGCCATCTATGCACAGATGACATGATATCATTTCCGCATCTGACTATCGGCACAAGGCCTAGGCTTTGCAGTGGTGAAAAGTGCATCAAGAGGACGAAAAATAAGCTCAAAGACGTTCCTTAATACCACTCAACTGTGGATGTGTTGTTCCTCCGTGGCAGTTGTTCGGCAAGGTCATTTAAAGTGATATTTGTGAGGAATGGGAAGATGGGCAACCAGGATGCATGCAGGATGTGAAGGCTTCGATCCAATTGTCAGGTCAACGTTTCCGATACTCAAATAGACCAGCCATTCTGTCTTGTCACACGAATTTTTTGCAAGATGTGTCTGGTCTCAACTGCCAAATACAGGGACAATCGTAGCTCCAAGAGGCCGCCGTAGCTATTGAAGTGGTCAGAATCGGCGTAGCTATGACGAAATTCAACTAACGTACCTGTTCATTTCACCACCAGTTGCTTGATTTAACCTCAGAGTAGATATGTTCCTCAGCTTCATTGGATTACTATACTGGAGCATATGACATATGTTCTCTGAATGCAGGCGGTTGCATGAGGTACCCAATGCATTCAACAGGATTGCGGTAAAAGAAACATGTCTAATCATCATCCCAAGGGTTGTTTCGATCGGCCAAACGAGTGTAACACACTTTGCCCGATCTCAAAGGGAGGATTCCTGTCGCGGAGGACATTTTGTTCAACCGTTTGAATAATGTGCGAGACAAACTCATGTTGGTGACGGTTGCCATTCCAGGGTTTCGAAAATGGTCGTTCATGGCACCTCTGTGCTAGTTGTACTTGACGCACCAGTGCCCGAATCGATACTCCTCCTGGGAAGGAAACAGTGCCAATGGATCTATTCCATTGTGACAGATATCGAAATACTTGATACTAATTGGCTTGCCGGCCAGACTGTGGACCAAGTGCAGAGTTCCATAAATATGTGTCCGAACTGGATGATAGTCTGGATTGATACAGGATGTATTTCTGTCAGCTTCTGTCTCGCTGGAATCATCGTCGACAGAATGAAGAACCTGGTCGCGGTGTAGTTCATGACCGAATGGACGTAGAATACTGTTGTGCTCAATCGCGACACCATAATCTGGCAGATGTTCAGCTGACACATATAGCATCATGTCTGTGTGGTCGTAATGGAGGTGAGTGATGTAAGCGCTGATGGATGAGTATGTCTTGAAGCAGTCAAGACACCGTTGATGAATATCCCTGGTTCGTTGGAAAGAAGAAATGTTACAACGATGTCAACAAGCATCTCGACGGTGTTTTAGCTTCATTTACAATTGAATGTGGGCTGATCCTTGGAAAAAGCTGCACCTCGATTTACGTTTTCCAAAAAGGGGTCCTACCACTTTCGTAAGATATCTTTCATCCTCCTTCACACTTTTCCAAAGTGTTCAATCCGTCTCATTTTCCACATCCCTTGGATCTCGATGAGAATACCGCTTCTGCATTCAGCTCATTGCACGGATTGTTTTGCAACCTCATAAGACCCTCCTACGCCCATTGCCGGATGTATAGTATTCACCGTTTGTTAAGTTCATACCTTACATGAACCTTGCAGTCACTTTAGATGGCGATTCAACAACATCGTCATGGGGAACAAGAACTAGAGCAAGGACAAACGAGTGAGATATGACTGCAGAGCATGCGTTCAGTTGTCTGTGTGATGAACTTCAGTGTTCAGTCGACAAATCAGGGCGCTTAGATGATGCTACACCCATTGTTTCCTAGCTGAATAGCAGCTGAGATAATGTTGCCGGATCGACAAAACCCCACTACACCCACATATATATTCGCCTTTCCTGCCCACCTTACTTATATTCTCCAGAACATTCAACACACGCTCCTCACCTCTGCTACTGCATTGCATCGCCCCTGACAATCCATTCAACACTCTCGACGCTTGTTTAGAGCAACGAGCATTTCATATCAACCACTCAATCATTGACCACCGTTGAGAACCTGAAATGTAATGGGATGCCTTCTGATTGCAGACGTCGGCACAGATGCTAATACAATTCAGATGCCGAGTCTACAAGTCCGCATCTGGGCCGAGAACGCCAGTGTTGGAGTCAACCAATGGGCAGCATAAACCAAAGGGATTTGTAGGTGGACGACTCTGGTCATGTTAAGGTGCGGCTCTGTCACATTACGTGCGACTCTGTGGCATTAGTGCGGCTCTGCGGGAGACTAACGTATTAGTTAGTTCTAGCGAGATGTCAGCTCGATCATCAATAACATTCACTTCTATACGTACGGAGAGGCTATTTGCCCAGATTGGTAGCAACACTCGACTTCTGACGGCGTCACAAGCATCAGAAGCGATCGAAACACAACGCACGATGGCACATTCACTTGGTTTATCTTCGAACCAGTGGAGTGCCGGTGGCTCGGAGACATCGCAGGAGTCTTCCGACTTCACAGCTCTTCCAGCTACGCACGACACGCACGGCACGCACGATGTCAGTTTTACCCACAACATCGACAAAGCCAAGTCAATTAGGTTTAGCAGCAAGTTTAAGACTTCAACCACCGCGGGCTTCCAACCTACAGAACTTCGCACAACAGAATACATCACAAACCGAATGAAGATCATCGACGACAGCCCTGGGGTCTTGTCTCACCAAGCAATCAACTGGATCAGGGCTACGGAGGACGTCCAATTGGAGATCATTGATGGTAACTTATCCGAGAGCGTTGAACAAGCCGAGAAATTCACTAAGATTTGTGACGTCAAAGAGAGCTTGGCCGCTGAAGTCAAGGACTGGGAGGCGACGGAGCCCGTCCGAGACGGCCCGAGCAGAGAAATAGAGGCCGCCAAGCGGGAAATTGAGGAGTTGGAGGAATAGCTTCAGATCGAGAAACGTCGATCTGCCAAGTTGGAGAGACGGCTCGACAAGTGCAAGTCGGAGCCGGAGACCATGCAGCAGACAGACATCGCACAGCTCCGGCTGGAGAAGGACATGCTGCTGCACCAAGTTAAAAATCTCTCGTCAGAGAAGAGCAGCCTGGAATCCGAATTGAGAGCATTCGAATGCGTCATTCAACGACTGACGACTAACCAAGTACATGTGACAGCGGCACCGAACACCTCCCAACTGACTCCAGGCGTATTCGGGATCCGTGGCTCTTCTGAACCAACCCCTGGCCTATTCGGGATCCGTGGCTCCGCCGAGCCAACCCTTGGCTCATCTGGAAGCCATGGCTTCTTTGTCAAGTCATCTAACGTTCCGACGTATGAGGGCAAACAAACCTTGGACGATGTCACCGCCTTCCTTTTTGCGTTGGAATGACACTTCAAGAATGCAGCCCAGGCCATTGGATGGGTCGGCACGACAGGCTGGGGAGAGCAAGCAGTGCTACAATTGAAAGGCGATGCAGCAGTCTGGGCCATGCACCGCTTCCCAATGAGTGCGCCCATCGAATGGTCCACCTTTTGAACAGAGTTGAAAGCTAAGTATATTCCGTCCAATGCCTTGGACCTGGTCAAACGCGAATGGGAAGAACTGAGCCTAAAGAAGGGAGAACGCGTCACACAGTTTAACAAGCGTTTCTGTCGCCTTCGTTTGAAGTTAGACCCGCACCAGCCTATGCCTGCCGAAATGTTAGCCGACGCTTATGGATACAGGATCGAAAAGGGCAACTAAGGAGTTTATAAAGACTTGGTTCGTTATATTGGTATGCGCGATAGGACTCCAACCCTCGAACAGCGCATGGAACACCTTGCCGCACTGGACATGTCTCTCAACAAGTCTCAACCTGGAAGTGGCCCCAACACTACCACAACTACGAAGGCTTCAGCTTGGAAGATGGACTCCAAGAAAGGTGGCACAACTGGCACAGTTGGCCTCGCCAAAGATGACGGCTTGACCTGCTATAACTGTGGCCAGGTGGGTCATATCTCTCGCAATTGCCCACACCGCGATTTGATGAAGAAGCTACTCGAAAAAGCTTTGGTCGGCGGAGATGCCCCAAAGCCAAGTCTGGACGCCCCCGTAAAGATAAGAAACGGGGAGGTGCACTAACCGGTAGAAAGGAGAGTGGGCGGCTCGCAGAGGAAATGTAGGCTAAGCAGGAGACTGACAGTGAGGCGGAGAGCGAGTTGGAGAACCTCGCAGACTCGGACTCTGAAGCAGGAAAAGGCAAAGGAGGTCAGTAGCTGCGGCTGAACCTCCCATAAAAACACGATCATGTACGGTATCGTCAAACAAAAATGGTGGCAAATTGGTGCCAGATAGTCAATTCAAGTTTTTCACCAGTTACCACCACTTGAAAGTTAGTAAACTAGATGATTCAGTGGTCGACCTACTAAGGTTTAATGGGAAGATAAGATACCAAACTAAAGGAGGATGGTGGAGCAGCAAAAAGGCAAGGGTAGTGAAGGACGATGGTGCGTCAGAAAACAATGTGGGGCGGAAGTTCATTGATGAACTAAAATGTCAAGGGGCCGCCCTACAGGCAAAGGAGGCGGGATGGATGATTGTGGAGATGGCCAATATCAAGGCAGAGGATGGCATTGAGAAACGCCAAAGAGTCAAATTGAAACTACAACTCGGTGCGTCATATGTCTATGAGGCCGAATTTACGATCTACGACGTCAAGGGCTTTGATATTGTGCTAGGCAAAAGATGGATGTGATATAAACCGACGATATCAAATCGACCATGACAGCAATGAAATGTGGATTGCCGATAATCTCTGGGAGGAAAGAGAGGATGGCCGAGTACATTACATGCCTGGCCTACGCCCTTTGGACGTCGACGAAGGAATAGTGGAGCAGGCCAAACTCATGGGCATCCACATCATACGGAAGGCAGAGCTCAAAAACCTATCTACCCACCTGTTGAAATCGGCCTTCTTGATCAAAGTGCACCACCGCGGCGATGACAACACACTTCCAACAGAACCACCGGGAGAGTTTCAAGCCATGTTGACTGAATTCCAGGGTCTTATCAGCGAGCCAACGTATGCAAATTCGCAGAAAGGAAGGCAGACTGATTTCGAAATTAAAACGGACCCGAATGGCAAGATACTGTTCCGCTCACCATACCGCATCTCTCCATGTGAAGAAGAAGAGCTTTGGAGGCAGATAGACAAGGCAATTCGCTGCGGTTGGATTCAGCCCTCTCGAAGCAACTTCGGCTCACCAGTACTATTTGTGCCAAAGCCTGATGGTACGCTGCGTATGTGCATAGACTATCGAACAGTGAACGCCATTACCGTCAAAGATCGTTATCCTCTCCCACACATCGAGAACTTACTCAACTCCATGCACGGCTCCTGCTGGTTCACAAAACTGGACTTGGCGGCTGGTTACCACCGAATTCGTATCGCAACAGCCGACAGGCAAATGACGGCCTTTACCCCGAATTTTGGCTTGTATGAGTGGCGAGTCCTGCCGTTTGGCCTGGCGAACGCACCCAGCCAGTTCATCCGCATGATGAACGGCATCTTGGAGCCAATGAAACGAAAATTCATCGTCGTATACCTTGACGATATTATGATTCACAGCTGTACCCTGGCGGAGCATGGTGTACATGTCCGTGAAGTGCTTACCTTACTAACGGAACATGGCCTCAAAGCCAAACGTGCAAAATGTGCCTGGGCTTGTCAGGAAGTCGATTTTTGCGGCTTTGACATTGACAACGACGGCATCCACGCCCAGGAACATAAGACACGTGCGGTAATGGATTGGCCTCAACCTGAAAATAGTAAGGACGTCAAAGGCTTCCTGGGTCTCACCAGGTACTACAGAAAATTCATTGAACACTACGCTCACATCGCAATGCCGTTGTACGCCATTGGCACACCTCCGAAAGGAAAAGGGGACGTTGGGCAGCGACGTGGAGAGCTGAGGAAGGTTAATCGCAATTCATTCGCCTGGGATAGAGAATGCCAGCATGCTTTTGACACCATCAAAAAAGCACCCTGCAATGCTCCAGTCCTGCCTCTACCGGATCCCAAAGCCAAATATTGCCTGCATGTCGATGCCAGCCAGTATGCATTGGGCGCAGTGCTCTCCCAGATGCAAGACAAGGCAGGGAAAGTACTGGGTTATTTGGGCTGTAAATTACACGATGCGGAGACGAGATACCCTCCACAGGACAGAGAACCAATGGGTATCCGTGACGCAATATTATACTGCAAATTCATCCTACACGGAGCCGAGCAACCATTCCTGGTACACACGGATCATGCGACCTTGCGTTGGATCCTCACACAGCCACATCTCCCCGTATGTCAAATGGACATCCTGACGGTCCTCCAAAATTTTGACTGGGAGGTCAAGCACATCCCGGGTGTCAAGAATCAGGTCGTGGACGCGTTATCTTGCCGTCCGGATTTCCGACGGGAGCGATGCAATGTAATGGCAATGGTAGTTACTGCGGCCGGGGAATGGATTGAGGAGATCAAGGCGGGAATAGTTGACGACGAATGGTTCGGGCCTATTGCACATTGCTTGGCCGACCCAAGTCCCCGCCCCCCGCCATCCACCGCGTCTCCAAAAGAACGCAAATTATGGGTGTCAGCACAACGATTCTATTTGGAAGAAAATGGCCTACTGTGGTTACGTGGAGAGTTGGAAACGAAGCAGGCGGAGAACAAGGCAAGGAAAAACAAGATGGATGAAGAGGAAGTGGAGATCATAGTAAGAACAAAAGAGAAGGAGGAAGACGGAAAGGCAGAGGAGGAGGAAGAGGGAAAGGCAGAGAAGAGAGGACGGTTGTGTTTTCCAATGACGATGCGGCGTCGGATCCTGCATGAGGCCCAGCACACTCCAGCAGGGGGACACTTCGGTGCGGACCGAACCTACTTACACATGAAAGACCGGTATTTCTGGAAGCAAATGTGGCACCATACCCAGTGTTACGTAGCAGGCTGCGACTTATGCCATCGAACCAATCACCGGAGCAGAAAACCCATGGGCCTCCTACAACCACTTCCTGTAGCAGAAGGCCGCTGGCAAAGAATAGGCATTGACTTTATATCCGACCTGCCGGTTTCGGGAAGTGGCCACGACTGCATTTTAACGTCTGTCGACCATATGACAAAGAGAGCACATTGACGAGCCTGCAGAAAAACAATTGACACCCCGGCTTTTGCGCGCATATTCATCGACGACATTGTGCGTCTACACGGGGTGCCTCAAGAGGTTGTATCGGACTGTGATGTACGCTTCACAGCAGACTATTGGAGAGAGGTTGCTAGGATTCTGCAGACGAAACTGCTCATGTCTACGGCGTTCCATCCAGAGACGGATGGTCTCTCTGAGAACTCAAACAAGATGGTTGTACGCTATTTGCGTGGCTTCACCACTCACGATCAAGCCAATTGGGACGACTATCTCCCACTAGCGGAGTATGGTTACAATTCCTCAGTACACCGTTCGACAAAGATGACGCCTTTTGAACTTGATCTTGGCTATGAGCCACCTTTGCCGCTGGACTTAATTGCGGATCTCCAGCGGCCGCAACCCAATAAATCAGCGAAAACATTACAAGGCCGCGAATTCGTCGAACGATTGCAGCGCATTTTGGGAGTTGCCAGGGATGAGCTGTGCGATGCTCAAGATATACAGACGGCTGAGGCTGATAAGTCACGACGCCCAATTGACCCCACCATCACCGCTGGTGCGAAAGTATTTTTAGATACAAAGGATTTGCCAATCACATACGCCAATGTCAACCCCACGCGACGCAATCTAGTACACCGCTACATTGGCCCATACGAAATCGTACGAATATGCGGAAACACCGTCGAACTAGATCTCCCAAACGACATGATGATCCACAATACAGTTAACGTCAGCAGGCTCAAAGTTGACTGCACGGATGATTCTAGGATTGCCTGGCAGCCGCCACCTCCGCCGGTACGGACCAGCCTCTCAGGCACAAGTTACGACGTCGAATCAATCACAAAACGCCGGCCGAGCTCTGATGGAACTAGTCGGGAATACGAAGTGAAATGGGAACGTTGGGATGAGAAGGATAATACATGGGAGCCAGAGGAGAATATGGCAAAAGCAAAAGAAATGGTGGAGCAGTTTTGGAAGGAAAGGGGCGGGCGGCCAAAGGCGAAGAGGAAAACGACACGAAAGAAGGCGTGAGGAGTAGGCATTTTTTTTTGGATGATTGAGAGACATCGTGGAGGCATGTTTGTTTTTAGATCAGGGTGCTTTGTTTCTTCGAGAGGTTTCTCGAAGATGATTGGAGAACGTTGTGATGTAGGTGGACGACTCTGGTCATGTTAAGGTGCGGCTCTGTCACATTAGGTGCGGCTCTGTGGCATTAGTGCGGCTCTGCAGGAGACTCGCGGATTAGTTAGTTCTAGCGAGATGTCAGCTCGATCATCAATAACATTCACTTCTATATGTACGGTGAGGCTATTTGCCCACAGGATTTGGCAGGAGAACGGTGGCTTGACGACACAGCGGAAAGATAATGAACTGAGGGAGCATGTCTGGGAGATTGCCCAGTCCATGAGTATCAGCAACATGCAAGGCGCCGGCCTGGAGCTATGGGATCCCCTAATTGACCATTGCATTACTCGAATCCGTGATCTGGCGACCAAAAGGCTGCTTTGGCGATGGTACTGGGCAGACAAGACTAACCTGAATGGTCCGAAACTCAAGGCAGCACTGGACGAGTTTGGTGAAGTTGACCATTGCTGAATGATGAATAGGATCGATAAAATTCCCACCAAGAAGTGGAAATTTGTCCATGTTGGTATGTATTGCGTCGCCCCGATGGTGATTTTGCTCTGCTTGATGAAGTGATGTTCCGGAAGATGACAAAGAAAAAACCTCAGGTCACAGGTCTTCACAAAAAAAGCAGCGTTGCGACGCCTTGACCAAATTCCTTGTTGTGCCATTTAGCTTTACCATCACCTATGTGGATCCCAATATTGCTGGGAACAGTGTGGGTGAAAACTTTACTTAGCCATTATCACGGCACTTGCCTAGGGATGATGAATCGATACTTCAGATGGTGACATCAATTGTCAATATGACCATTTGGTCAATCGAGAATGCTGCAATTGGCAGTCTGCCAGACCCAAGCCGGAAAAATGGATAGCTTTGGGGCTGCTGGGCGGAGCCTGACAGAGACAGTGATGTTCACGCCTGGAATGTTAGCTCAATCTTTGATAACAATAACGCAGCCAGATGAGTAAAGACGGTGATGGAATTGAACAACCCAGGGCATTTTTGTGTCATTTATTATGGCCAACAAGTTGAGAGCACACCTGGTGCCCAGACGCCTATGCATGGTGGCCGCAATTACCCTCCTCTGGATGACATCCTCCCACCTCCAGCCGAGGATATGATCGACAATACCGGGGAGCAATCAGATAACGATGCTGAGATGTGGCGCCCAATTCCAAGATGCTTCCCGACAACAAAAATAGGCTTCCAAACGTTCAAATGGAAACATCAGAGTAGCATTATCCGACAGCACCAATACCTTAAAGTTATCCGAAACTATGCTCTTGCTCTCTTTGCCGATTGTGAGCAAAGAGTTGTTGCTGATCAGGATGTGGCTTGGCTACGAGAGCACAATCACATTGTGAATCCTCCCGCTGCAGGCCCTTTGTGCAATGGGAGGCATACATTCTGCTGCCCCGCTGCATAATTGTTGTTGTGAGAATGGAATGAACTGGCTAGACGGTTGTTCTACGATTTGTGTTGTGGGTGGGTATTATTCTGGCACTTTGGAGGGTGGACGGATGGGTGATAATTTGGAGTTTTTTGGGGAGGTTTCGGGTCTCTTTTTGTTATTTTGTTTATTTTACTATTACATTGGTGATATTCTTGCAAGAAGGGCTGTGTTGACATTTCACAATGTTAGGATTAATTGTTGAGAAGCTTGTTTTTGGGAAAGGCATAGTGGCTGAGATAGGACTCCATGTATGACTATCATGTAAGTGATAGTTCAGTATCTTTATCCAGCAGAAGTTAGCCAGAATGATAAGTGAAATGCAAACGCTTTCTAGCTGATTATAATATTGATTTTCATCAAAGGAAGCCAATCAACAACCCTGCGGCTTGCTAGTCACCTGCCATTCTTAGTTCTGAGTTCCCTTCCATCCAAGAAGTTGAAAGTGCGGGTAGCAGAATACGCCAACATCCTGGTCTTGTCCACAGGATGAAAAGAAGCATCCTGACAATGCTTTTAATCATATCAATGCTTTGTTTCTTTTTCACACAACACTATAATTCATTTACTATACATTCATTCACATTTCATATGGTCACTCCTTTAATTTTTTCGTACCTATCACTCGCCACCTGTTTAAATCATGATATCAAGATGCTGCATATCTCCTCCTCCTCCTCTTCCTTCCAGCAACAGGAAAAGCAGTCGATCTGTCCCTGACGACTATCTCAACCGTCATGTCAGCATGATACCCAACAATTCAGAATTCAATGACGAGCCTCTTCGGCAACCATCCAGGGAAGAAATGGGATCTCTGCCATCACAACATTCCTTCACATCAACACCCGGAAAATGAGTTGCGGCAAATCAATTGACTCCTAGGTCGGCGCAACTCCTACATCTTGGGCGTGGAGAGGTCTGTATTGAGTGTTAGCAACACGTCTGGGTGACTCGCCAGTCGTTCAGGTGTGGACCGGATCAACAGTTCGGTTGGGATTCGGAACCGTCCAAAAACCCGACCTGCAGCATGTTTGCAGTCCAAACACGACCCCGTACCCGTCAACCTGCTGGTTGAGCAGGGTTTGGCTGGACACGTCGGGTCCAATCTCCTGTTCCGCATTTAGGGTCGTTCTATTTATGGTCGCATTCAGATATCCTACTGTTAATCTTTAAATATTAACAATGGTACCTTGGTGTTCTTTTTGGATGTAGTGGCCGCCTTTGTAATGAAGAAAATGGAGAGAGATGCTCCCTGCCCCATTTGGAAATGAGTGTCAATGGAGCATCAACGATTTTTGGTCTTGCATCTTGGGTAATCTGAGTGGCCATAGGTTGCAGATAGTCATAATTGAGGTATTGGCCTGCTTCATAGGGGAAACATGAAGCGACACGCACCCTGCCCCATCTTGGAAATGAGGGTCAACTGAGTGTCAACGATTTAAGGTCACGCATCTTGGGTAATGTATGTGGCACATGATTCTAGTCCTCTATTAAGGAGTAATTGACAGCCTCTCTGCGCAGAAAAGCAAGCAACGTTCCCGCGACAGCCTCCTGGACAGTCACAACTTGTTTCATTTACAAAGATGCAACTAGGAGTTAATGACTGTTTCAGTGTAGAGAAACAGGCAAAACATCGTATATAGACAATGACTGACGTATCGCGCTTTGATTACCAATGATGTACGGCCAAAAATGTTTCACGCTCCGTTGATGCCCATTTTCATGAAGGGGTACGGAACGTGGCATAATCTCTTTTCGCTATGAAGGCGGCCAATACTTTGATCATCTATAGGAACAACCATATCGCTTTTGAATTAACTGACTTACAAGACAGTAAATCATTGACACACAATTTGAGAATACGGGTGGGGGCCTGTGGCTCGCTGATTTGCCGATATAGCCAGCCAATACCGCATTTATAAATGGTCTCAACCGATCGCCAGGCAGATTACCAACGATGCAAGACCAATTATTGTTGACGCTCATTTGACGCTCATTTTGCAATGGGTGTATCCACAATATGTTATCATTTAATTTGGCCTAATATATCATTAACGGTGTTTTGGCAGCCTTTGTACCGTCTTCATGTACTTTCTACTTTATCACTACATTGTACTTTAATAATTCATATAAATACATCCTTTAAAATATACTTTAAAGTGTCTGCTAATTGTAGATAATAATACACTCCAAAAACCCGTTCCATTCTATCAATGCTCATCTTCGCTGTCAGTTTCGCTCAATAGGCTGCTGTCGTCTGCCAAATGGATGTCAGCTGCATTGCCACGCGGCAGATAGTGTACTAACCAGTGGATGTTCCTTTATCAGTCAGCAAATCTGGATTACAATCTTTATGGAGCTTGCGATCCATGGCATATCCATCAAGATTGCAACACTGAGCACTCGGAAGAGGAGTATGGATATACACATACCCTGGTGGCACACCATTGGTTTCAGAGACAGGAGCTGCCTCATTTTCAATGGGTGGCACAGGTGATGTTGTGGGTGGATGTGGCATCGCTTCTGGGGTCGGGTGTCGGAGACGCTCCGGTGGAGGTGCACGTGTGCTCTTGTGCCTCCAGCGTGGCTGGCTATTGTGTGCTATGCCATTTTGCCAACAGAGGAAGCCGTCCGTTTGATCTCCTCTGAGCGTTTCCAGGTGTCTGTCCATCGCAGCATCCACATTTTTATGCCCCAGAAACCCAACTCCCCGCTTCTTCTCATTTCGGACTTCAGCATGAGGCTTCTTGATGAAGAATGGTGTGTCCTCTATCGCGGCGCGCGAAAACATATCTTTGGCCATTGTAGCACTGTTCAAGGCAAGGCGCATGTCAGACTGTTCTAGCTGTACCCGACCTCCTTGCCTTGCAATAGATGCAGACATGTTGAAACCCTACAGGAGGTCAGTTGCTGCATCTACATATCCGATTCGGCTGGTATCTCTACGATATATGCTTCCATAGCATCCTCCAATGTGGTACAGCCTGTTTGGTCCACTCTCGGGGATCCTTACCACTAAATTTGTCCGCCAAAATCCCAGAGCTGACATCATCATGATGTTCAATTTCGCGGACTGTGAGGACAAATGCCATCGTCAAGCATGGAGGTTTCCCATAACGGGCGGCTCTAAATTAGTCACACAGCTCTCTAATTACACAAGCTGTATGTTATATGATCAGTTGACGGCTGTCCACTTCGGTTCGACTATACTCACATCCGATCGCATGCTGCTCCGTATTCTTGCTGCTTCCACTTTTCTGGACAATTATTAACTGTGCGTCCAGGGTCATATTTTCGGTGGCTGCATTTGCAGGATCGCGTTGAGCCAAGTGGTGTCTGCATTGTAGTTGGGTCTCAGTGGGTGGCGTATTGAAGGAAGCGCCCATCATTCTGCTTGATTCTGTTCCGCTGTCACCTTGCTGAGGAGTTTGTGGAGCCATGATCGGCTGCAATGGAAGTGAAGAGATGTTGATAACGAAAAGAAGTGGGAAGTCCTGAGCAAGAAGATACCGAAAAGTAGTGGGAAGTCCTGAGGAATATATAGTCAGCTTCAAGTCGAAATGGAATGCGTAACAGCCAACTTGCACGTCCTACACAATTTGAATCCTGCTGGGTATAGTTAATGGTTGCACAGGTTGCCAACCGTCCAGCGATTTGCACCAAGTTGGTCCGATGATGGGTGATTGTTTACAGGGATATATCATGGTGAATGACCGCCAACATGTCGGGGTTGTGAGATATATACAGTACATTCTTTGACAGAAGGAACATCTGCTGATGTTTGTCTCAAGAAATCCCACGGATCTTACATGAAACAGACGCTAAATGATGTAGAGTTAGCAATGCTAGTACCAATTCAGTGACGGTCACAACGTTGATTGTGCTTTGTTCAAGTTGATGAAGCATATCAACCTCGACATAAAAGACGCAGCTTGCCTCTATGTGGTCCATATCTTGCAACATCCAACATCTCGTCCATCAACAAGGTCAATGCCAAATACAATTGTCAATGCTCCGAAAAAGACCATATGGCCATTACTGGCAGGCAAATACGGCAAATCAGCAAATCGCTCCACATGACGACGTCAACAAGCGAATGAAGGCAAGAGCGGCTTGGAAGCAGAAATAGTCCGAGCTCTTGGAGAGTTGCACAGCTTGCGATTCAGAAAGAATCTTGCGGTGGGGAAACGACAAGAAACACACTTTTCAACCAACAAAGAGATGGGGAAATAGATCGAGGATTATGTGGAAAGAGAGACCACTGTGGCAAGAACGTGACTTGAAGAAGCAGAGACTGCAATTATGCAGGAGCAGGAAGAAATGAGAAATGCCGAAAACGTGGGATTGAAAACCGGAAAACCTGAAACAACCCTTGAGGTGTTGTTGAATGTGATCGGTGATATTCTGAGCAATCTTGTGACTTCAGACGATGCGGAGGATGGGGAAGATGAGGATGATGATGATGAAGAAGATGCTGAGCTGGGCAAGCTTAGCAAAGATGATGAACCCGGCTGGGGAATGGGCACATTCTGTATAAGAGTACAGCATCGCATGGAGCGTTTTCGGCAGAAGCAGACAAAGCTTGACGAAGTGATGCAACCAGGCTGGGGTGACGCGGCCGACTATTTCGGTGAGAGAGTTATGAAGTATGGGTATTCCGAATTACAAGTTCCGGCTGTTGTTCAATCGCAAAGGGAGGATTATGCACCCTGTTCTGTGCCGACGACATTTGGTGGGCCAATGAAGACACTTGATAGCATCCCCGGAAAATCGCAAATGCGGCAAGTGACTTTTCGACCGGGGAGCAGTCATATGACGCTTCAATTGCGGACAGCCCAGACACACAAAGGCATTATGTCCCTCCTGACCGCCCCGGCGCCTGATTCGTCAACAATTCTGATATGAAAGCATGTTGAACCTGTAAGCTATAACGCCCACACATAGGGTCCCAAACTAATTACCATATAGAAATCGGATTTCGACTGAGACATCGTGACAGCTCCTGCGTCGCTTGAGGAATCAATAGACAAATTCACATTCGTGACAATGTACCACTTCGAAATGCAATACATGAACCAATTTTGATACGTCTCAGCTTTTCATGATATTAGTGACCAAACTGTGAGACATGATAATTCGGCTGTGCATGTGCAAGGGTCGGATACTCCATGCCAATGATTGTTGTAAAATTCAAGCTGTATTGACTAACAACCAATGAAAGTGATATTGTCCTGATGGTTACTGTAAAGTCAGACAATTGGAAATAAATTCAAGACGAAACTCACTAACAAAATTTGAGTCAGTGATGTCATATGAGTCATAAGTGAGGCAGTCAATGCGCAGCACAAACCCGGTTGAATGACGACCATCATGCTGCATCTGATCATGCATAGAACCGCATAACTCGCTGCACAGACCCTGTGCACTTGGTCGGTATTTTGAATATTGCTTATGCTAGGTCATAGAAATCGCGGAGACTGTGCTCGATGAGGAAGGGTGAGGGAGTTGGGCTAAATATATCAAGAACTGGTATACGGATCTGCATGCATTTATTTGCTGGCCGAAACCATTGGGATGTGATTGGATAACGTCATTTATCACACAGATAATGTGTCAAGTGGTGGATCAGAAATTGAGAAGTTTCAAAGTTTTTGGATACAAATGTTTATATATAGAAACGATTTATTGGCTGCCAATAACCGCTGTATGCACTTTTGCATACAATTGTTGAGCATCCACTGACTGTTAGTATGTCATTAAGTTGAGCGTCAACAGAGCGTCAACAATTTTTGGTCTTACATTTTTGGTACACAAATGGCTGCATAGTTGCATCCTTCCAAAGTGATTATATTGGCAGATTATATAGGCAAAAACGATGGTCACACGCTCTTTGACCCATCCTGGAACCGAGCGTCTACAATGCGTCAACAATTTTTGGTCTTGTTTGTCTGACAATCAAAAATAGACATGGTCACTGTGACACATAATCAAAGTATTGGCTGTCTTTAGTGCCAAAAATGCTAGCAACAACCTCACTACTATCTTGTAAATATGAGCGTCAACGGAGTGTCAACAATTCCTGGTCTTGAATCTTGGATAATTAAAAGGCAAAGCAACCCCATCAACCCATAATCTTAGTATTGGCCGCCTCTATGGGCAAAAATGCTCCAGATGATATCGCAACCACCTCTGGAAAATAAGCGTCATCAGAGCGTGAACAATTTTTGGTCTTACATGATGAACACTCACAGCGCTGTGCGTCAGCGTTAACCCATAATCAATGTATCGGCCGTCTGTATGGGCAAAAATGATACTGACGATACAGTTACCACTTCACAAAAATGAGGGTCAATGGAGCGTCAACAAATTTTGGTCTTGCAACTTGCACACTCTAATGGCTATAGAATGGCGTTATCCCATAATCAACTTATCGGCCGCCATTATGGGCAAAAATGCCGGTGACTATCTTGCTACCACCTCCTGAAAATGAGCACCAACGGAGCGTGAACGATTTTTTGTCTTGCATCTTAGACAATCTAAGGGCTGTGGAATGTCGTTGTCCCATATTCAATGTATCGGCTGCCTTTATGGGGAAAAATGCTAATGACGATATTGCGTCCGCCTCCTACAGTACCGTGCCCACAGAATGTCAACAATTTCTGTCAGGGTTCAATACACTACGCAGCAATGAACTGCATTTTGTTGTTCCTGAATTGAATCTTACGCGGTCAGTCTTTGCAATATGTTGTTGTATACAACTTCGCAAATATGCATGCAATGTCTCACAGATCTGACTATTTTTCGCGTGTAGCTCTAGTCAATATAGAGAAATCCGCATTCTTCCTTAAGATAACATAACTTTCGGCAGCCTCTCGCGTGGGATCACGCAGCAATCAAATTCCTACCGTGATGTCGGATTCATAATCTTTAAATACCTCATTGCTTGAGGTTGTAATCTCTTCCAAAATGAACAACTCTTCATTCATGATTTGAGCGACCTTTCTTTACAAATCATCTTCGATGTTTGGAGGGCATCCCTGACTGTAGGCTTGAAGCAGCCAATTGCTTGGAATGATTTGAGACATGCTCCTTCGTGGCGATTCGATTTACACTGCGGAATTGAGGAGACTGGCAGCCCTGGCTTCATATGTATTCTTTGTCATAAAGTTCTTCGCCATCCATCAGATCATTGGACCAGCTCAATGGGGAAACACTTGCTGGCAAAAGCTCACATCGCAAAGTTAAACAAATTACCACAGTCAGAGGTTCCTGAATTGACTAGTTCGACAGTTGATGAAACTGCTTTGGCCATCCTGAAGAGGCAAGGAAGTCGAGGAATCACAATAGACAGTCCGCAGAGGAAAGTCATATTTGACTTCCAGGTTGATCCATATTGACCGAAATGACAGACATAATGTTCCAAACTAGAGCCTAAGCACATTGAAAATTCCGAATTTCACTACGATATGTATAGTATTAGCAATGGGTCTGGGTAACCCACCAGCGGTCCAGGAATTGACCTGCGGTTTGGTTCGGTTTGGTTACAGACCCGGCCAAAAACCCAACCCGCTTTGTCTTGGTGGGGTTGTTACCTGGACTGGATATAAACTTGCGGATTTTGGGCCGGGTTGTACCCACACCGCGGGTCCATTTTACGGTTCCCGCAATGTTCCCTCCAATTGAGTATCTGAGATCACAACGTATCATGACATGCTCAATACCCACATTGTGCAGTTTTTGCCGCTCTTTCACATCCTGCTTTTAGATTTGCAATCGGACCAATATTCGTTGAATCGCTGTGAAATGATACCATATTTTCAGCGAAATTCGCGGGTTTTCGATAGCGACTCAACGAATATTAGTCCGATCCCAAATCTGACAGCGGGAGGTGAAAGAGCAGTTAAAACTGCACAATGTACGTACTGATTATGTCATGGTACAATAAGAACTCAATTTCTTAATTGGAGGCAAAATTGTGAACTTGAAATGCCGGGTTTTTGGTGATAAAACAGGCCCTGTTCCAATGGTCTGGGTTTTTCGTGAGGTAAGACCCATTGCCACGTCCCGGTTTCGGGTGGAACTGGACCATGAACCAACCTGGGAATTTGGAGCCATTGCTAACACTAGACACATGGAATCGCTACCTCATGTTAGGATTTGTACCGGCTCATAATCCATGGAACGCTATGTATAATCTGGAGCTACGACGGTCATATAACGCATTATGCATTGCACTAGTGTTGCCATCAATTACGACCCTTAGCAACATCTGCCTGAGGGAATATGCACTGACCGCAGATGCAATTGTGAAGCAATTGCCGTCACCAAATGGAGTAAGTGTAGCTTTGGACGGATGAATAATGACAAACAAACTAGCCATCACAACGGTTATTGCTTATTGTATGGATCGAAATTGGGCATTGCTTGAAGTTCAACTCGCTCTCCATGAGGATGATCGCCTGTTGGATTCCCGTTTCGAAACCTAATTCAGGATGATAGGTCAAGGGCCAACATACTGGAGCAAGGCTAGCAGTACATTTGAAAGATGTGCTTGAACGCTTTGAGCGTACTGACGACCATTTGCTTGGAATTACAACTGATAATGCTTCCTCAAATTATTCGATGACACGCGAGCTGCAATCAACACTTGAGGGCTCTGGAATCGAGTCGTTTGCATTGAGGAACCACATACCGTGCATGGCGCTCATCATAGAACTGGCTTTGGGTGCATTCCTGTGGATTCTCGGGGTGAAAGGCCGCACCAAGTTATCGGAAGCCCATGACTGTGATCAGCAATTTGGTGAGAATCAAAGTATAGGCATTGGGGAGAGTCAAAGACGTCAAAAAGAGGGCAACACTAGAATCAATAAGGTGTCAGCCATGAGACCAGGTTTAGCAAAGATGACTCATAAAGTACGTATTTCATTATATTTTGAAAGTCCTGAAATTGACCTTCACATAGCAGAGAATGCTTGCTGGATGGATTACACTGACACCAGGTCATCAAAACGAGTTGATTGACTGTCAAAACGCCAAAGTCCGCATCGCGCTACTTCTGATGATGGATCTGAAGAGCCATGGGAGCTCTGCACCGGAGTTCCTCGAGTGTGCCTACCGATCAGGGTTATTCACACGCGAGTAGCTTCAAAATCCATAATATAATGATTACCCGTTACTCTTCACAACATAAGATGAATGGACCATTGTGAAGTATGTCATGGATGTGTTGAGGCCATTCCGATATTGGACTCTGTGGATGTCGAAGAGGCATACAGTCACATTGCATCATGTTATCACAGTGCACAATGACATGTTGGATCATATGGATGGCGTGATGCAAGCTTTGGCCAAGAAGAAGACTCAATGGAATAAAGACAAGTTTTTTGCAGTGAAGTTCGCTTGACAGAAGGTGTCTCAATATTACGCATAAGTGACTGAATTGACAGGCATGCTTCTCATTGCTGCACATATCCTTGACCATTTCCGGAAGCTGAGATTGTTCAGAAAGTGGGACAATGGAATGCATATCAATCCTGTGGATGAGACAACCTTCACAACCGAATACCAAGAGGCCTTTCTGAAGTATGTCGAGAATGGATACTGTGTAAAACATCAACGTGTGCTAGTCAATCATCTCGACAGCTGACCGGGCAGCAATCCCATCCCCTCTGCAATGGCTTCAGGCTGCGGTAAATCATCCTTTGATCCATATGATTGGTGCAGCGATGATGACGAAGTCTTAACTACTAACAATGTGGCCGAAACGACACCAGGATGAAGGGATTGTGCAGCACGCTAATTGACCGCCTCCAGGCTGTATCTGAATTCGGCACCTGAAGCCCCACACAACTGGGGGCAAATTAATTCAAATCTCAATCATTACCACTACGACCCGATGGAGATTGGCAGTACATTTTTGTTACCGCACTTAACCCACTGGTGACAGCAACAAGAGGAAACACACTCAAAGTATGCTGATCCCTCCAATGTGGGGTGCGACATATTCTCTATCATACCACATGGTGTTGTAGTGGAGGACAATTTTTCCCTTGGCTGAGATGTTATAGGCTGGAGGCAGTCAAAAACCACAGGCGAGACCCTTCGCCACGATGTTGTTGTAAGGCTGTTTTCTTGAGCTGATAATGGGATGTTGGCACACGATGACCCATCATTGGATACAACAAACACAGAAAACAACTCCGAAATGAAGACAGAGAAGGAGGAAAGGAAATTACACAGAATGGCCAAGATTCACGACCTGTTGGAGATGAGGCAGGGCAGCCAAAACCTCCGTGCTACCCAGATGGAATCTCGCGCTCGAAACAAACAGATGACTCCCTTGGGATACATTTTGGACATGGAAGAGATCATCAAAGCACCCTGGTTACACTTTCAACATGATGGTGCGGCTGCATTGATATTGTCAGAAAGATCTCCTTTGCCTCCACCTTTGTCTGCAAATGACCTCCCTGGAGGATGAACTCAAATATCAAATGTCCGCCGGATCGGGAGAATCAACCGTCATCCAGTCGAAAGTGATGAGGATAGTGCACCTGAAAGCATTTTGGACACTGAAGATTGGCTTAACTGGAATGGGGACTTAGATAATCAAAATGACAGCCAAGACAATTGCCCAGCGGACAGTGAATCTGATATAGAGCAAGACAATAGCATTGAGGATCCGGAATGGACAGCACAGCGGGATGTCAGCACCACACCAAATGTCCGCGGATTGAACTGGCCTGCACGGGAGTCACAGAGACAGGCAGAAAAGGTGTGGATGATGGTCAATGCAATCGAAATGGGGAGGCATAAGGGAGTGAAGAAAAAGTAGGACAGAATGCGTAAATGTTTTACCAGCCTCTTCATGTATCTTGACTGACAGTTTTAGTTGGAGATATATTCTGTGTGAATGGAGAGCAGTAACTTGTAAATATCGGTTGCTAATCAGATGTATAACAGGCGCAATGAAGTTTTTGGCAGGATACATAAATTTTAGTTTTCTGAGACTGAACAGTGCAAGAATGTTACTGCGCTCGGCTCTGCCACAGGGCCAAGTCTCAATCTGTCAGAAAGACTACCAATATGTTCAGATCATGATGAAAACTATTATCGATGGCAGCAGATGTTGAATGGACAATACAGTACAATGAGTGTTAACGGAGAGTCAACAATTTGCAGGTTTGTATGTACGGTAATTACACAGCGATTTGGTCACTGTTATGCATAACCGATGTATTGGCGGCTTTTCTTGGCCAATGAGACAGTAACACAGTCACCACCCCATTCTGAGAATGAGCGTCATTGGAGCGGCAATGATTTTCAGATTCGCATCTTGGGTAATTGATGTTCGGATTGGTTGCAGACACACATTCATCCGATATTTGCAGCGTTTACTGGGAAAAACTACAGCAACATGCTCCCTGCCGCATCCTGAGAATGAGCATCAACGGAGCGTCAACGTTTTTCAGCTTCTCATCCTGGCTTAATCATGTTCTGATTGGTTGGAGACACCCATTTATCAGATATTGGCAGCCTTTACTGTGAAAAACTACAGTGACGTGCTCCTGGCCACATCACGAGAATGATCGTCAGTGGAGCGTCAACGATTGTTTGCTTCGCATCTTGGCTAATTTATGTTCCGATTGGTTGCAGACATCCATTTATCAAATATTGGCAGCCTTTACTGGCAAAAACAGCAGTGACATGCTCCCTGCCGCATCCTGAAAATGAGCATCAATGGAGTGTCAACAGTTTTAGTTGTTGCCAATTTGGTATTCAATGCATCGCACTGATCTTCACGTTCATAGCAGAATCATTGACAGCCCTCATAGGCAACATTACAATATATTAAAGGTAAAACACTGATTCCAAATCAATCGATATTGCAAGCTGCAAAGCATGCAAAAACATATTATTGGTTGTTGAAAACGCAATTTTGATAAGATATTATTAACAAACTGCAAAAATAAGAACATTGTATGAAACTATGAATGGACGCACTGGGCGACCTGCTCACAAGTAACCCAATCCAGATGGGTTGGGTGTCTACTGTCGAACAGTACCCGAGCTGACAGTTCGGGTATATTGACAACCCGGACCGCCCTCCTGCCAACAGTTCAGTTTGGACCCAGACCCGGACCCGAAGTGATGGTCCAGAACCATTTCTAACACTATCCATATTGTCTCAGAGGAGGGGGATGATTGCAAGCCTACGCCACTGGCATCGTAGAAGGCATTCTATTAACCGTTCAAATGATTGAATATGCCCGCTAATCTATATATTTACTACAGGACAGACTGAAACGAAGCAGGTGAAGAATTGGTTGCATGGAACTCTGGAAGTCTGTGACGATATGAGGCTTTTGTTGATGATGTGCCTGGCCTCATTGTCGCCCCAGAATTCAATGCCCAGACAACTCTTTCAGGCATTCCAGCGATGGTCATGGCACTTGTGAAGCCTATAGCTATCACTTATGCGATGGTTGTGAATCCCTTTTGCACGAATGCTGTCAAGACCGCCCAGATTCATAGGTGTTAGTATGTGGATGTCGCCATGATTGATGTAGCCCGGAGAAACTCAGACCCTCGAAGTGCCTACATGTCAGTGGTAAATGAATCATCTCAACAATCGCTTTCATTGCTGACATTGTGTATCATGCTCACGCAAAGATTACTTGCTACTGTACAGCAATGGTATACCTCTGCATGACCTCAATCGACTCTATTTAAGTATTCTGAACACGTTTGGCTACAAAGATCTGAAAAATAGTAGCCTGGCTATTGGCCAAGGACTGGTTTACATGCCCCTCAAATGTTCGTGAGGTAAGTTCCAAGTTCCCTCTTTGTTTATTTGTTGTCTGGACGATGAATGTAGGAGTGCATGATTCGATCTGCAGCGACTGAAAATGTGTATCTTATTCACCGGACATACTTCTATGGCATATGACAAATGCGAATGATAGATAGATCATTGATTGATAAAATCAACCCAACATTCATTGCCCTCACTGCGACGGCCATCCGCCGTTGTCTGGCGGCCTGGACACCAGGCAGGTTCAGTGTCCTGCCAGAGTTTGGTCGAGCAGGTGGAGCACAACGTGAGTGCGATACATGAACCATTAATCACACGTTTATTAATGCATGTACTGATGTATTTCGTCATCTCGACATAGATTTTTGTTCTTCCTCACCAGAGGTTCAAGCCAAAGAGATAGACAATATCCGCAGCATGATGTGCCAAAGTATCCACTCAACTTCTACAGACCCAGCGATGGTACAACCTTACAACAATCAGGGCCGCAATCATGTGGACTTCCTTGATTATGTTCCGGAGGAGCTGATAGAGCTGCCTGGGAATTCTTTTAATTGTCTCTGCCGCTTTGTAGCTGCTACTGAAGCTAGCATGGGATTCTCAGGTGTTCTGCCTATGGGCTGGTCTGCCGTTTCCAGCAGCAGCCAGCCCGTCCCCTGCAGAGACAGCAACGGCAATAACAATGACATCACCAGCATCACCAACAACACCAGCATTGAGAATACAGGATTAGTCGTGGGAAGTACGATTGTAGAGTGTGCGATGTCGCTTAGAGGTTAGTAATGGTGGCAGCAATCGGATTGAGGATTCCCTTTGTGTGCTATTTTATTCTAGGTTTCATTGTTATATCATAAAAGTAGTAAATGTAATAGAACTGATGGTATAATGAAGGCTGATGGCAAATGCGTGAAATCATAATCGCAATGACGCATAACCCTCCTGTGGCAGTTGAACTCAAAGAACTGAATGATCTTGTATCAACAAATTAAGTATCGTGAACCACTTCTGCATGGTAACTATCATTGGTCAAATTTGGCCAAGAGGGCCTTTGAAAACAGGAAGTATGCACTAAATTGAACATATGGTGCGAATACAATCATCACCGCGAGGACAAATTGCATTGGACAATGTAGGAGTTTGTTGACGGATGATTTGTGCTATTGCCAAAAGACATGTGAACCATTCGTGAAGTGCTTGTTGTCACATTTGCAACAGTGGGTACACTGGTCGTGATGCTTGAAAACTGCATCACATCAACTGAAAGAACACTTTGGAACATTAAAGCAATGCCATATTTCAGGGAAAACTTGTTTTCATTTTTTTGAGTTTGTGGGCACAATAAACTAAATAAATTCAATCACGGAAATTTAGTTTTTGCTGATGGATATACTTGGAGGCCACAATTGAGCAGGTTTGGATATAAGTTTGAAGGCTATAATTGGGTAAACTTAGAGATATACTTGGAGGTGGAGATTAAGTAAGTTTGACATTACCATGAGAGAATGTAATTGTGTAGACTTAGAGATTCAATTACTAACCATAATGAAAGAAGTTTCAAAATGGATTTGGAGTCTGCAATGATGTAAATTTGAATGTTCAAATCAACTACTTTGAGAGTTATGCTTGGAGGCCATATTGGAGCATGTTTGGGGATACATATGGTGATTGTAATTGAGTAAATTTAGAGCCAAATTTCGAGTCTGTGATTGTAAAAACTTGAACACATCAGTAACAACCCTAGTGTCCATCTGGAACACCCGGGTGTTCGGGACGGCTCGGATGGCTCTGATGGAACCTCGTTGCCTCGGACGGAGAATTACATGCTTCCCGTTGCATACTTACCTCCATTACTTTCCGCCTGGAATGTGGTCACATATGTGCACCATCAGAACGACACGTGTGTTACACTCCTCGCAGGGGCTGCAGTTATGCTACAGCCAATTAGTCAACGCCTGGCAATGTTCATACCTTTCTTCGCCCGATCGCCACATTTTACCTCTCTGCTATCGGTATGTATCGGATGACACACTCACCCCATATATGTTTAGCTTTGAGATTTTTTCACCTATTGCAATACAGTCATCGCTTCGGATATGTCGCTTGCCATTGCATTCGCTTCGCCATTATCGTATCTTACAGGTCTGAAATATACAGTCCAATCTTCACACTCTCCAGTTCTATGCCCTTAGTCCTCCACATTCTGCGTTAATCCATCATCGGCTGGTGATGCTTCTTCCACCTCATCCGCATCCACATCGTCGCCATGCTCGCACTCATACCCGTCGACCTCACTGGTTTCCAGGTCCAACCTACTGTGCCCTCAGTCCTCCACATTCTGTGTTGATCCATCATTGGCTTGGGATGCTTCTTCATCCTCATCCGCATATGCATCATGGCCATCATTGCCCTCATACCCGTCGACATCATTGCTTCCCAGGTCAACCCTCTCGAGTCCAGTCGTGGTCCATCGTCATCAGCTGGCAGTGGGGATGGCATCTGGCATGTCACTGCCATCACCATCATCTTCGTGATCCCGGCTGCCCCCTGGCATCCCGAAATGAAGTTTGTCATCTGTGGAGTCGTCGTCTATCGGGATGTTTGGGTCAGTGCTTCCGATCACATGCTCCTCAAGCGCCACTACGGAGGCCAAATAATAAAGAGGAATAGGATTGTCAACACGTGCTGCTTCAACGCTGATCACCACGGCAGGTGTTGGCTTCTCCGCCTGTTGGATCTGACGCTTGACTGTAACAAGAGTGCTGTTATACACCCTCTGTTGGTAGCTCTCCAGTAGTGTGTTCCAGGGATTCATCAAGGATGTATATGTGTCTGCAATGCCAGGCGAGGTGAACAACTTGTGACCCGTTTCAGCACAGCACGATGTGTTCTTACCACGGTCATTCCTGTATTTGAAGTAGTTGGAGCGAACAGGTCTGTCCACTTGCAGCATTCACTTGGAAGCTTTCGGATGAATGGCTTTGTTCTTTTGCCACTCCAGGAGAGCATGGCGCAACGCGGTGCAGGTAAACATGATCAGTGGCGAGGGTATATGACCGTCTTTGTCAACATTGATGGAATTATAAAATCCAACAGCATACTTACCGTGGTTATTCGCCTGATGATAAGATTTGATGTAGTTCAACGGTTCGATTGCTTCCGCAAGGAAGTAAAGTGGAGGCGGGCCATTCTTTTGCAGCTTTCGACACTCTCTGCATTGGATTTGGACCGCGTACACCACCCTCCACATGGTCTGATGAAGAAAATACACACTTATTGTCTGGCAGACGGGAATCAATGAAGTCCAAACGCTGTGCGTTGGATTCAAAGCAGTGGAGATCCTCTTGCTGTGCTATATTGTCTCTGGCTGATTGAATAAAATTGGATTTAAACTTATCGACTTGTGCATGAACCTGATACGGCTTTGAGCATGAAATATCCAACGTGGGCCGTTGCTTCAGCAAACCTCTTTCATGATCTCCTTTGTGCGTGCCGCAAATGGTATGGACCAAATGTTGTTCTGCTGAATTGCGGTGTTCCAGTACATCTCTATTGTCTACCAGTGTGGGGTTTCAGCTAATGCATTTGCAATACATCGTGTTGCATAACTTACTGTCTCCAAGTCACTTGCACTCATCAATGGCCATCTGTTCCACATGAAGAGGTCCAGGAGTCTGCCCGCTACAAATACAATATGCGTCATGACGGAGAGACCAAATCCGTGGATGCTGCGACTGCCGGAGACCATTGAGCGAGGTGTAGACACCATCTGCATTTCCAATTGCCACTGCCTCTGTCACTGATTCCTTTCTGTAGCTCGGGTTCCCAGTGGATTTGTAATGATCGAATGGGCTTCTGGAATACGGATGGGGGTAGGCAGGTGTTCAAGACCGCAGCAAGGAGTGGGAGTGCTACCGATGCCGGAGGCGAGGCTGGATTCAATGGGATGCATTGAGTCTGTCTGTGAGTCTCTGCTGCGTGCTGGTGTGTTACGACGGCTTGTACCCAGCGTAGCGGTTGCAGTAATTATCGACCGTTGCTGTGTCGTGGACGAGGTGATATTCTCACCGCAAGAATTTTTCAGTCAAGATGAGGGGGTGGCGTTGTGACATTTGATTGTAGAGGCCACGGAACTCCTTCCTTGAGAGGAATCCCGCTCGCCAGCTGGTACGGAAAGGCGTCTTTTCGCTGGGTGAAGTTGACAATTCCCCGAAGGCCAACGCTGTTGTTGATTCTGATCATTAGCAAGACTTCGAACATTTCTTACGGCCAGAGACGTCACGGGGTGAGGGCTTTGGGCCGGCATCATCCGATATGGATGTTCGACGTTAAGACTCTAGGAATAATTTCCTCTGCATGCATATGCAATGGTAGGCAAGGTAGACTCCTATTTGAGCGACCATGGAGTGATTCGACAAGGAAGGGAGGCGCAGTGTACCCTGTGCTAGAACCTAAGCCGTGACAGTACTCGGGGATGAGATCCCTTCAAAATCATTCAATTTTGGTGTTAACTGCCATCAGATCAAACTCAGATTAAAGTCAACATTGATATTCACTGTTACAGCAACGTCTGAAGGTCTATTTGCACCGCTTGAAGAGTGTTCTTGCCTTCTTGGCCCGATTATCACAGTGTTGCACTCGTTCTTGGCACAATACTTCGAACCATCGACTGTGTATATCTTCAGCTTCCCGGTGGAAATCCCTCTTTGGCAGAGCTAAAATGATTGCAATGCGAAGAATGACATATTCTCTATCCAATGACATCAGTTGTGTGTGCTTTTTCCAATGCTAGGCGTTGGTAGCCATGTTAGATAGTTGCACAATTGTGACAACTTGAGAACTACTCAGTTTGCTCCAGGATGCACGAGGTTGGAGCGGTAAAAGTGGTATGAGATACCAAAGCCACGCCCGGCATCGCAAACTGTCATCAATGCAAGTTCTAAATCTGGTCTCTAGGCTCCTTCTTCACGAGATGCTTGGTGGTTGTCCAAGATGAAGGCTGGGCCGTTTTGTGTTCATTAACCGACGAAACGCAGGATATGAATCACATCGCAGGAACTGGAGTACATATATCCCGTCTTCCCGCCTACCCCTCCTTTCCCTTTTCTTCACGCCTACACCTCCATTCTCTTTTCTTCCCATATTAAACACACCGCCAGCATCCTGAACTATCTCGATATCACGTGATTTGCACAAAACAACACCTCTCGCTCCAAACCACACCCAGTAACCTACACAACTTTGAACTTTCACTCTGGGCTTCCTTCCGCTATGTTCAACCGATATCATAATGGTAACGCCTCGGATTTCGATTCATTTTCAACTCCCAGGGATGGCACCAAAGGACAGCCGCAAAGAAAAGGGGAAGGCAACTGGTAGGGCGAAAATGCCAGCATCAGTTATAAATCGACGCCTGTCGTTGGATCGGGACCAGATAATGGGATTTATGTCGGAACACATCCGTGGACTCATACGGATATACAATGTTCGCAGCATCAAAGATGAAAGGGCCTGGGACCTGTTTCATGATACACTCTTTCTTGATCCAGTCACGACTCGCCACTTTTCACAATTCCAGCTGATGTGGCCACACCCCAGGAGCAGGAGTTCACCCTCGCAGGAGTGGTGGGCAGCCTTCCGCTCATATATGGGTCAAATGTTTGGCAAAACCAGCGACCAAATGAAGAATTGGAGATTAGACAACCCCCGTGCCTTCGGGGATGAAGTCGATTGCTCCAATCTGCAAAGAACCAGCTCAGGCAGGGTTAAACGCACCGGTGACAGGTTCTGTTGGTACAGTTGAGATGATCTCAGGGCAATGATTGAGCCGCCAAGCTGCCGGCAGTACAAGCCTGGCGACTTCCTTGCCGTTAGACCAATGCATTGAGATGAGACAATAGATGAGTATGATGATGATGAGAACTGGGGCGATCCCGGAGCACCGAGCGGTGGAATGACCCGTCCTGGTGATGACAATGACAATGACGACGGCTAGGGCGAGGAGGACACGCCAGCCGGTGGGAATGGGACTGGGACAGGGGAGAGAACAAAGAATCGGAAGGGGAATGGGATGGCGACTGAGAACGGGAATAGGAACGGGAAAGGGAAGGGGAAGGGGAAGGGAAATGGTAAAGGGAAAGGGATTGTCAAACTAACCCCAGGGGGAGATGATATCTCTCATGCCGTTGCTTTGCAGTTGCAGAGGAAATGTCAGAGGCAGACATGGACACTGAGGGCTAACTAGAGCAGGTATATTTAGAGCCGGAAGGATGGCCCACCAAGTCAATTTCCTCAGATGATGATACCGACTCTAATGAATCGGCCGCAAATATGACTCAGAACATGATGCTGATGTTGATATGCACATCGTGGATGATGTGAGCGCACCGGACGCCATGGATTTGGACGGCGATGTTGATATGGGAAGGGATGGTGATAATGAGGAGGAGGAAGATGAAGAGGAGGAGTATAAGGATGAGGAGGATGAGGAGGAGGAGAAGGATGAGGATGAGGATGAGAATGATGGCAAAGAACCTCAGATGATGAGCCAGGGAGAGCAGGTAAATACATCAGCTGACGATGTAGATACTATGGTAGATGATTAGCCAATCGTGCTACCTTAGCAAGGCTAGGTGTTGTGCGAGCATACCCCATGGCCATGATTTCCAGTACGTGCCCCACGGCCACAAACACCGGGTCCTCGCGCACGACCATGAATGCCGGATACTCATCCCCTCAGTGGGCTGGAAGATTTGAGGCTTGTGACACTGCAAAATCCTCGGCCGGCAGTGCCAAGTCGGCGAGATGCTGATGTGGCTGGAAACACATCGGATGTGAATGTGGATCAGCAGCTGCTTGGTGGATCGGTGGGTGGCGACATTCTCCCCGATATCCCTGTCCCCAACATCTCTTTCCCTGACGTCCCTCTCCCTGAGGTGCACCCAGATGGCTCTGTAGGCGAGGAGTGAACCAGTCCTTGGGTTGCAGACGAGGCTATGGTAGTTGCGTTTGTGTTAGGGGCGGGTACTTGTCTTGTTCGTTTCCTTTGGTTGAATTCATTCATCTCAGGCATTGTTTATTACACGCTTCGCAAGGTTTCTGCATCGCTCAGGGTTCATTTTATTCATAGTACTATGAGACATCACGCATGCAGAGTTTTGGCAACTCCTGGCTTTTAAGGAACCTCGTTGTGATGGTGTTAAGGTTGCACAAATCTCTCAAGTTAGCTGAAAGTATCGTGAGCTTACACACCAGGCTGCTCAGGCCCAGCACCAACATTCATCCCTTTCAACACTGAATACTCTACTCCTTGCGTGTCATCGACAATGCTAGAGAAGACCCCGTTCCGTTGCCCTGAATTTTCATGCCAAAAGAAGTTCACATCAGACAGCTGGCGACTTAAACATATCAAATTACACCATCCTGAACACTTTCAAGATGCACGCCAGAAGAATCAGACTATTCGCTGCGCACCCCGATGCGTTGCACCTGCTCAGCGTCGTATATTTAACGCTAACGCAGTTTCAGTCAAACACTTGGACGCATTTCCCTACCTCGAACAGGTTGAAAACATTGCAGACCCCAAGTCTCAACAACCGCAACCTCGTGAGCCGCGGCCAGGAAGAAACCCCGGCGCTGGTGCAGCATTGAAGGATTACATTGCTGACCCATGGGAAAGCGACGCTCAGGGTTGCCTTGAGACGAACCTACAGAACAATCCCTACTACCCATTCGCGACGCGTGAAGAGTACAAATATATCCAGTGTTGGATCCAGAAGAAGGGTATGAAGATGTACTATGACAACTTGCTGAAGGGAGAAAACATCGCTCTGCGTTGCCCAAGCTTCAAAAACAGGAATGTTGTCCAGAAGCTCGTGGCTAGCATGCCTGATGATCAGGCTCTCGGGGTGTGGGAACTACACACTCTCAAGGATATGAGATGGAATGACAATCACCTACGCCCTATCAAATACTGGAGTCGAGCCATCATCAAAAGGATGAGATGGTTGATGCGGCAGCCAGCCTATGCCGAGCATCTCATCCACGCCCCTCAGCGTTGCTTCATCAGCAATACGCCACCGAAACCCCTCTATGCTGAACTGCGCACTGCGGACTGGTCGTGGGAGATACAGGTAAGCTGATATACTGGAGGATAGTAATGTGCTAATCAAGGTTAACGCAATGCTCAGACTGCAGGAGACACTGGTTCCCTTGTTCCTCATGACCGACAGAACACATCTCTTGAATTTTGCTGGCGACAAGAACGAGGGGCCTATATATATGACAACTGGCAATCTATCTCCGAAGATCTGCCAGATGGCCTCAACGCACACCATTGTAATGGTCGCACTGCTGCCGATTCCAATCAAGAGCCGCAATATGTCTCAGAAGCGGGGGGATGAGCAGCGGCAAACAAACAGAGAAGTGTGCAATGAAGTACTCCGGCGGGTACTCCAGCCACTCACCTTTCAACAAAATCCCAACGCCGAGAGCGGGTTTTACAACATTCTCTGTGCGGATGGTAACTTCAGGAGTTGCAAACCGGCTCTAGCAGCATGGCTTGCAGATTGCCCCAAGTATAGTGACCTACATCATAGTGAGTGGCATGTCCATGATTTGTGCGCATGTCCAAAGAACGAACTTGGGGAATATGTCCCTTCTGATGAGCATCACCCCCGGCGGGATCGCAACCTATATAGAACACTCAGCGATGCCAACACCAAGGGAGCCAACGCTGAACTCTTGTCGCGCCATGTTCACCGAGGATTCAACATGTTTCGACATATTCCCTGTATCGTGAGCGACCTTCTGAAGCCCGACCTCCTCCATCCAATGCAGATCAGCATGCTTGAACACGTCCTGAAGTGGATTATCCACTTCATGAAGACGTACAAACGACTCAACAAGAACGATACAATCTGGTTATCCGTGCCTGCTGACCACGACCTCACACCAAACAATAAGTCATATAAGGCAGATTCTAAATGGAATGGGAAGGAGATGAAGGAATTGAGCCGGTCCCGGCTTGGAGTTGTAACCCAGTCTCTACAAGGCGGAAGCCCCGCTCAGTGTCCCATTTTCAACTGTGCAATTGAGTGCACACGGGGATTGTTAGAATTCTATATTTCTGCTTGATATAAAGCTCACAATGATGCAACTTTGAGCTATCTGTAGGACCCCTCGCGTGGTTTTCACACATTCAAAGATGTTTTCTTACTTGGGCGAGCCTGCAAAAAGGCAAAGGCCAAAGCCAATGCCCTGAGAACTAAACTGGTGAAGATGCGAAAGGTAGACGAGGAAACAAATGCTGAAACTTGGACGCCATCCACGATGCGGCGTGAAATGAAAGCATGGCTGGATGATATCAACCACGAAATGGATGAATCCAAGGAATTGGATGCCGACTTCAACTTTCCGAAGATCCACTTGACTAATTATTTGGTCGAACAGATTTGTCAGTATGGAGCCTTGCAACACTATTCTGCCGAGAGACATGAACAAGCACATATAACGAACCTCAAGGACGGTTGGAATGCCTCCAATCACACTGTCAACTACCTTCCGCAAGTGATCACCTTTCAGCATCGCATTCTCTGCTTCGAAATCAGAGAGCTCACTCTCCAAGCCCTCACTCAGCGTTGGGAGAACAGCGCCACCACCTGCATAGTCCTCCCTTCCAGTGCCGAACAGGCTGCCCCCCTTAACTTCAATTCATCTGCGAAGCCCGAATTCATGGGACCCCAAAACCTCTGTGATGGAAAGCATCCTGAAGCTATTATCAAACACTTCAGAGTATCACTCGACAATATACAAGACGCAATGCACTGTGTGGCAATATACAGTGGCACCTGGGAGTTCATCAAGCATCAGAGTCATCACATGACATATATATCGGATGAACAACTGCACACAATGGAGCTCTGTATTTACCAAGGTTTTCAGGTTCAAGTTGAGTGTTTAGATGGTGAACACATAGCTCAGATGTGTCAATGCACAGGAAGCCTGAGCTGGCACGGAGGGAATCAACGGAACGACTGGGTGTGGGTAAAGCAACGCCTGGGGTGGTGTTATTGCTCGCTGAATGGCAATCTCTCGTGGCAACTGCAAAGACAATTCAAAATCAAACTCCTAAACAAGGATGGAGCTTTCGTTGATTCACAGTTAGCCCTAGCGCTCACCACAATACCAGGAAGCTTGGGTAACTTGGATGCCGTCTCGAAATTTGTACAAGTGAGAGAGTCAATGGCAGCCGTTGCTTTGCAAGTTTTCAGCGTGGGAATTATTGTCGGCCACGCCCACGTGATTCCAGAGATCGCTACTAGTAGTAAGACAGGAGACGGACGGAACGAGGGATGCATTGTCAATAGCCACATAGATCTGGCGACTTGGAATGATGTGTATGATTAGTAACAAGAGAATTGCATTGTGCGCACTGGTTGAAGGAACCCGAGGAGAGATTTTTGCAGCGTCACCCATCACATTGAAATCCCGATGCAAGCGCGTGCCCAATGGAACCATTCTGAAGTGTGGTCCCGGTTGGCCACAACACCAGAGTGACCGTTTGAAATAGGAGACCGACAGAACGAGAAGAAACAGTGAAACAGCCATCAGAGGGCAATATGGAATGTGACACGTTGAATTGACGCCAGCCATGGAGTCATCTGCCACTGGGGTGTCTCTGACGGCTCTGACGAAGCGCGTCCACTCAGATGGGGCCATTCCACCTGGACGGAAATGATTTTTGCTGATGGATGCAAATACAGGCCATAATTGTATAAATCTGGGGTTGGTTGATTTGATGACAAGTGCAAAAGAAGCTTTAAGTCTTGGCTTCAATTAACTTGGAGATGAGACTTAAATTGAACATTATGCATTTGGAGAGCTAGCTAAAGATGAATAATCTATAGAAATGCATATTACAAAGTGTGGAAATAATCATATCATTACTGAGTTATAAGTAAAAAGGCAGAGTGAGTTGAATGTAGGTGAATAGTATACTTGTATTTAATTGATGACAGTTATAATGGGAACAAAGAAGGGATGGCTAAATAAATAATTCCACCCAGATGGCAGAGTTAAAGATGAGAAAGACTGAGATGGGGTTACAATAGAATAACACAATGGGAGAAGGAAAATGGAAGATATAACCAGTGTAATTGGGTTCAGAATGCATTGAATCAGAGTATATACATACTGGATCGCGGATCATCTCTTTCAGTATTTGGTGAAGCTTATTGATGGAAGTATAATTCATTTTCTTGGTCCCATTTTCTTATGACTTTTTCCCCAATCACCACTAATCTTCATTTTCCATTTTTCACTTTCGCATCTAGTCATCTACCATCAGCCAAGATAATGATGTTAATTGATATCTCTGTAACTTCCCATCTAATAATTATCAGAAAATACCCCATATAGCATTTACATTATATTAACTGATCCTTATCTTTCTCAGCTAGTTTCTTCTGTCTTAGGATACTTTATAATTGCTAACTGTACACACCCATATTTACAGGATGGTTAGTGAGACAATCTCCAGCGATGATTGAATATGTGACTCCTGCTCAACTGTCTGCGACAAACAGCCATCTGATTAGCAGTCTCTAGCTGTTACAGAGTATTCATATTAGTGTAAGTTACTATACATAACCTCCATTGGCATTTATCAGGAATTGAGTCTCTAGTTCTGTTAAACATTCCTGCCTCTGGATTACATTTGTATTAGTTCCATCCACATTTACCACTTACTATTATATTGCAAATTTAACTAAATTCCTATCTCAAAGTACAGCACTAAGTTGATTCAATTTTCAACTCTTAGTCGATTATACCTTGAATAATTGCTGTATTTAAAATGTATTAGTAAGTTTTTGATCACCACCCTCAAGTGCATGTCCCAGGATACTCAATCATATCATTCATGTCTATTTTATAATGGACTTTATTATGGCCTCCAAGTGCATCTCTAATTTTACTACTGAGGATCTCCAAATATATCTCTAAGTTTGCTGGATTGTGGCCTGCAACAGCATCTGCCAAATTACATGGCATTGGCCTCAATGTGCACTTTAAAGTTTTCTTGATTACAGTCTTAAAATGTATTTTTTATTTACTGGATATATAACCTCCAAGCTTACATAATGGTAGCTATTATGTATATTCCAAAAAATCACACAATTACCACCTCCAGGTGATTATTACAGTATAATCATTTGCAGCCTCCAATTGCATATTGAAACTTACATAATTATTATCTCACAGTGTATGTTTTCGTAAAATACATGCTTATCTTAATCTGTACTTTTGATTGCATTCAATTACTCTCTACATTGACAGCTAATTGTCAGCAGATAAATTGGTAAAAATACTGAGAGCAAATATATTATATCATGATGTGATAAATCATGTTTGGATTGTACATTATAAATATTTCAATAAGGCAAATAGAACTAAAAAATCATTTTGCAATGCAATAGACAACCACCATGAAAATTTGATAAAAAGATACCAAGGCTTGGAATAACAGTATAGAGTTCTCAGA
>Ga0307515_10001854_pt1 | contig 47116 bp, 44 predicted proteins | sample 17_EM_MG_FD_194513 | JGI IMG/M metagenome (GOLD analysis project Ga0307515, IMG submission 194513) | Populus trichocarpa ectomycorrhiza microbial communities from riparian zone in the Pacific Northwest, United States - 17_EM | ecosystem: Host-associated > Plants > Roots > Unclassified | place... | reverse complement strand
GCGGCGACGATGTTCTTCGCGACGTAGCGTGCGGCATACGCGGCCGAGCGGTCAACCTTGCTCGGGTCCTTGCCCGAGAACGCGCCGCCGCCATGCGGGCAGGCGCCGCCGTAGGTGTCGACGATGATCTTGCGGCCGGTCAGGCCGCAGTCGCCCTGCGGGCCGCCGATGACGAAGCGGCCGGTCGGGTTGATCAGGTACTTGGTTTCCTTCAGCCACTCCTTGGGCAGCACCGGCTTGATGATCTCCTCGATCACGGCCTCGATGAAGCTGGCCTTCATCTTGGTCGGCGTCTCGCTCTGGTCGGGGTGGTGCTGGGTGGAGAGCACGACGGTGTCGATGCTGTGCGGCTTGCCGTCCACGTAGCGCATCGTGACCTGGCTCTTGGCGTCGGGGCGCAGGAAGGGCAGGCGGCCGTCCTTGCGCAACTGCGCCTGGCGCTCCACCAGGCGGTGCGCGTAGTAGATCGGCGCGGGCATCAGCTCGGGCGTTTCGTCGCAGGCATAGCCGAACATCAGGCCCTGGTCGCCGGCGCCGGTGTTGAGGTGGTCGTCGCTCGCGTGGTCCACGCCCTGCGCGATGTCGTTGGACTGCTTGTCGTAGCAGACCATCACGGCGCAACCCTTGTAGTCGATGCCGTAGTCGGTGTTGTCGTAGCCGATGCGCTTGATGGTGTCGCGCGCCACCTGGATGTAGTCGACGTGCGCGTTGGTGGTGATCTCGCCGGCGAGCACCACGAGACCGGTGTTGGTCAGCGTTTCGGCGGCCACGCGGCTGCGCGGGTCCTGGGCGAAGATCGCGTCGAGGATTGCATCCGAGATCTGGTCCGCCACCTTGTCGGGGTGGCCTTCGGAAACCGATTCGGAAGTGAAGAGAAAGTCGTTCGCCATGTCGATGAAGCTCCAAGCAGTTGATTAGCGCGTTGCCAATCCGGGAGGGAGTCGTGGCGAACGCTTTAGCAGTGATGTTTAACGTCGCCCTGCAAGTAGTTCCATAACTCAGCGACAATTTGCATTCTATTCGAGCCGCGCTACCCTGCGCGCGCGTCCTGTTTTCACCCCCTCCGTTTCGATGACATCTGTGTTCCGATTGCTCGCCCGTGTGCCGCTGCGCTGGATGCATGCACTCGGCGGATGCCTGGGCTGGCTGGTCTGGTGGACTTCGCCCACGTACCGCGAGCGCTTCAGGGCCAATGCCGAGAGCGCCGGTTTCGCGCCCGCGCAGTACCGGCCGGCCATCGCCGCCGCGGGCGCCATGGCGGCCGAACTGCCCTGGCTGTGGGCGCGGCCGAAGGGCGAGAGCGTGCTGCCGCACGTCGTCCGGTGGGAGGGCGATGCCGAGCTCGAGGCCGCGTTGGCGGCGCGCAAGGGCGTGATCCTGGTATCGCCGCACATCGGCAGCTGGGAAACCCTGGGCCAGGCGCTCGGCGAGCGTTACGTCGACGCTTATGGTCCGATGACTGCCTTGTTCAGGCCGGCGCGCAAGAAGTGGATGGCCGAGCTGATCGTCGGCTCGCGCGATCGGCGCGGCCTGCAGACCCTGCCGACCAGCGTGGGTGGCGTGCGCGGCCTGATGCGCACGCTGCGCGCCGGCGGCTACACCGGCATCCTGCCGGACCAGGTGCCGCCGTTGGGGCAGGGCGTCTGGGCGCCGTTCTTCGGCCGGCCGGCGTACACGATGACCTTGCTGCCGCGTCTTGCGCAGCAGACCGGGGCGCGCGTGTTTCTGGCCGTCTGCGAACGCTTGCCGCGGGGTGCGGGCTACGCGATCCGCATCGAAGCCTTCGACGGCACCGCGCTGAACGATCCCAAGGCCACGCCCGAAGCCGCCGCCACGGCCATGAACGAAGGCATCGCAAGGCTCATCCGCGCGCTGCCGGGCCAGTACGTCTGGGACTACGCGCGCTACAAGCAGCCGCGCGGCGAGACCGTTGTCGAGGCGGCCGCATCATGAGCCTGTCGTCCCAACTCGGCATCGGCTTCATGCGCACGCTGGCCCACGTGCCCTTTCCGCTGGTGCGCGGTTTCGGCGCGTTGCTCGGCCGCGTGCTGCATACCGTCGCGGCCTCGCGCCGGCGCGTGGTCGACACCAACCTGGCGCTGTGCTTCCCCGAGAAGTCGGCGGCCGAGCGGCGCCGCATCGCACGCGAAACATTCGTTTATGTGGCGCAGTCCTGGCTCGACCGCAGCTGGCTCTGGCACGCGCCGGAAGACATCGTTGCGCGCCGGCTCACGGTGAAGGGCTCGGCCCGGGAGATCGACGAGATCGCCAACGGCAGCGAGCCGATGATCCTGTTCGCGCCGCATTTCTACGGTCTGGATGCCGCGGCCACGGCGCTGACGATGCACACGGCGCGGCCTTCGACCACCATCTACACCACGCAGCGCGACCCGATGGTCGACGCGTGGATCCGCGAGGGGCGCCAGCGCTTCGGCAATGTGGCCACGTTGAATCGCGTCGACGGCATCAAGCCGATCGTTGCCGGCCTGCGCAAGGGCGGCCTGCTGTACCTGCTGCCCGACATGGACTTCGGCCGCGACCAGACGGTCTTCGTGCCTTTCTACGGCGTCACGGCCGCGACCGTGCCCTCGCTGTCGCGCTTCGCCCGGCTCGGCCGTGCCAAGGTGGTGCCGGTGGTGTCGAAGCTCACCGAAGCGGGCTACGAGATCGAGGTGCTGCCGGCCTGGGAGAACTTCCCGAGCGACGATGCGGTGGCCGACACCGCGCTGATGAACGAGCGCCTGCAAGGCTACATCGACACCATGCCTTCGCAGTACTACTGGGTGCATCGCCGCTTCAAGACGCGGCCGGACGGCGAAGCCCCTGTCTACTGACTGCGCTGCAGAAAGGCTTCGATCTCGCTCGCCACGTACTGCGGCTGCTCGTGCACGATCCAGTGCGTGGCGCCGGCCACCTTCTTGATCTCCAGTTTGGGCACGTAGTCGTCCAGGCCCTCGAGCAGCCCCGGCAGCAGCGCGGCATCGTCGAGCGCCCAGAAGACGAAGGTCGGCACCTCGACCACCAGGCGTTCGCGCGGCAGCGTGGGAATCTCGGACGGCTTGCCGGGCAGTGCCGGCTTCATCGGCGTGACGCGGTAGAGATTGCAGGCACCGGTCAGGCCCGCGTCCCAGACCTCGCGGTACTGCTTCTTGACGTCTTCGGTCAGCCAGCCGAAGCCGTCGGGGCCCGCCTTCATCAACGTGAAGAAGGGCCACATGCGCTTGTAGTCGTCGGCCGAAAGCAGGGCTTCGGCATCGGGCCTGGCGAGGAAGTTCATGTAGGCGCTCGCGGCCTGCTGCGCGGGATTGTTCAGGAGCTCGCGCGTGAAGGTGCCCGGATGCGGCGAATTGATGATGACCAGCCGGCCGAGCTTGTCGCCGTGCAGGTTGCCGTAGCCCCAGCCGAAGGCGCCGCCCCAGTCGTGCGCCACCAGGGCCTCGATCCGGCCGTCCGCGCTTTCGCCCGCCGCGAGTTGTTCGATGTCCTGTATCAGCAGGTGCGCGCGGTAGGCCGACACCTCGGCCGGCGAACTCGATTTTTCGAAGCCGCGCAGGTTCGGCGCCACGCAGCGGTAGCCGCCGTGCTCGGGGCTGGAGAAGTATTCGAGCAGTTCGTCCCAGATGAAGGCAGCCTCGGGAAAGCCGTGCAGGAACACCATCAGGGGGCGGCCGGTCGCGCCCGAGGCGCGACAGCTGAGCGTGGTGCCGTTGGGCAGCGTGCGGGCAAAGGTCTCGATCATGGCGTGTTGTCTCCTTCTTCTTCAGTCGGTTCTGCGGGCTGCTCGTCCTGCGGATGGGCCCAGCGCCACAACAGTTCGGCCGCCTCGTCGACTCCCTGCAGCTTCAAGGCCGAGAACAGTTTGACCTCGCCGCCGCCGGCCTGCAGTCGCGCAATCGACAGCGCCTTGGCGCCATCGGAGCGTGTGAGCTTGTCGGCCTTGGTCAGAAGCACCAGGAACTTGAGTCCCTGCTCGACCCGCGGCCGGATGACTTCCAGCAGGATGTCGTCGAGCTCGGTGAGTCCATGGCGTGGATCGCACAACAGCACAACGCCGCGCAGGTTCTCGCGCGTCATCAGGTAGTTGCCCATCACGCGCTGCCAGCGCAGCTTGGCCTCGCGGGGCACGGCCGCGTAGCCGTAGCCGGGCAGGTCGGCCAGCACTGCGTCGTCGACCTTCTGCTTGCCGACGCCGAACAGGTTGATGTGCTGCGTACGGCCGGGCGTCTTGGAGGCGAAGGCCAATCGCGTTTGCTGCGTGAGCGTGTTGATCGCGGTCGATTTGCCGGCGTTCGAACGCCCGACGAAGGCGATTTCCGGGAGCTCGAAGGCCGGCAGATGTTCCAGCTGCGGCGCGCTGGTGAGGAAATGGGCGGTGTGCAGCCAGCCGCGCGCCACGCGGATGCGTTCGACGGCCGCGGCGTCCATGACAGGGGCTTTGCGGAGGAAGGTTGCGGCCGGCTTGCGCGGCGGGGTGGTCATCGGGTGGGCTTTCGGAACGGGGCGCCATTGTAGAATCGCGGGGTTTTGCGCCATAAATCCAAGCCCCCGATATGAAGTTGTTCGCCCATTTTCTGCTTGCAGCCCTTCTGGGCGCCGCCGCCAGTGCCAGCTTCGCGGCCGACGATCCCGCTGCGAAGCCGGCGGCCGCGGAGCCCGCCAAGGCGGCCAAGCCCGATCCCGCCAAGGGCGACACCGTCTTCAATGCCACGCCGGCCAACAGCCAGAGCTGTGCCTCGTGCCATAACGCGGACGGCAACTCGGCGATTCCGGCCAACCCCAAGCTGGCGCAGCAGCACCCCGAATACATCCTCAAGCAACTGCAGGACTTCAAGTCCGGCAAGCGCAAGAGCGCGATCATGAAGCCGCTGGCCTCGGCACTGTCCGACGAGGACATGCGCAACATCGCATGGTTCGTCGGCGCCAAGAAGATCAAGACCGGCTTCTCGAAGGAGAAGGACCTGGTTTCGCTGGGCGAGAAGATCTACCGCGGCGGCATCGGCGACCGCCAGATCCCGGCTTGCGCGGGCTGCCACAGCCCCAACGGCGCCGGCATCCCGGCCCAGTACCCGCGTCTGGGCGGCCAGCATGCCGACTACGTCGTGCAGCAGCTCACCCAGTTCCGCGATGGCGTGCGCCTGAACGCGGCGCAGATGAACGGCGTCGCCGCCAAGCTCAACGATCGCGAGATCAAGGCCGTGGCCGACTACATTGCCGGTCTGCGTTGACTCCCAGCACTTCAGCGTGAACTAACCGCCGACAACAAACCCCAAACAGGGCGGGCCGATCCAGAGAGGATGGCCCGCCTTTTTGCTTTCCCACGGTTCGCCTTCTTTCATGTCAGTTTCCACCCACGGCCTTCGAGTCCGACGCGGTCCCCACGTGGTCCGCGCGGCGGTGGAGCTGTTTTCGTCGATGCGCTTCGCGATCGCGCTGCTCACCGTCATCTGCATCGCATCGATCATCGGCACCGTGCTCAAGCAGCACGAGCCGATCAACAACTACATCAACCAGTTCGGCCCGTTCTGGGCGGCGCTGTTTCGCACGGCCGGGCTCGATTCGATCTACAGCGCCTGGTGGTTCCTGCTGATCCTGACCTTTCTCGTGATCAGCACCTCGCTGTGCATCGCGCGCAATACGCCGCACATCTTCAAGGACCTGAAGACGTTCAAGGAAGGCATCCGGTCGCAGAGCCTGAAGGCCTTCGGCCAGCGTGCCGAAACGGTCCTCGGCGAAAGGCCGGACGCTGCGGCCAACCGCATCGGCCAGTTGCTGGCGGGCGGCGGCTGGAAGGTCAAGCTGCAGCACCGCGACGGCGACGGCTGGATGGTGGCCGCGCGCGCGGGCGGCGCCCACAAGCTCGGCTACATCGCTGCCCACAGCGCGATCGTGCTGGTGTGCATCGGCGGCCTGCTCGACGGCGACCTGGTGGTGCGCGCGCAGACCTGGTTCAACGGCAAGAGCGTCTACACCGGCGGCGGCCTGATCGCGGACGTCGCACCCAAGCATCGGCTGTCGCCGGGCAACCCGACCTTCCGCGGGAACATCCTGGTGCCCGAAGGCGGGCAGGCCAGCGTCGCGATCCTGAACCAGGCCGACGGCGTGCTGCTGCAGGACTTGCCGTTCTCGATCGAGCTCAAGAAATTCATCGTCGACTACTACTCGACCGGCATGCCCAAGCTGTTCGCGAGCGAGGTGGTGCTGCATGACCGCGAGACCGGCGCGCAGGTGCCGGCGCGCATCGAGGTGAACCATCCGGCCAGCTACAAGGGCATCGAGATCTACCAATCCAGCTTCGACGACGGCGGCTCGAGCGTGAAGCTCAAGGCCGTTCCGATGGCGGCCGCCGCCAAGCCCTTCGAGGTCGAGGGCATCATCGGCAACAGCGCGGAGATCACCAACGGCACCGACCGGCTGACGCTCGAGTACACGGCGCTGCGCGTGATCAATGTCGAGAACTTCGGCGAGGGCGCCGGCGGCGCGATGACCAGCGGTGCCGACGTGCGCAAGGTCGACCTGCGCAGCGGCATCGAGTCGCGCCTGGGCGCCGCCAACAAGACCAACAAGCCGAAGGTACTGCGCAACATCGGCCCGAGCATCGGCTACAAGCTGCGCGATGCCGCTGGCCAGGCGCGCGAGTACCAGAACTACATGGTGCCGGTCGATACCGGCGACGGCCAACCGGTGTTCCTGCTCGGCATGCGCGAGCGGCCTGAAGATCCGTTCCGCTATCTGCGCGTGCCGGCCGACGAGCAGGGCTCGATGGACGGTTTCGTGCGCATGCGCGGCGCCCTGGCCGACGCCGACTCGCGCAAGCGCGCCATCGAACGCTACATCGCGCGCGCGACCGATCCGAAGCGGCCCGAACTGGCCGAGCAGCTGCGCGTCTCGGCCGGCCGCGCGCTGGCACTGTTCGCCGGCACCGAGCGCGCCAAGGCCGACGCCGTGAGCGCCGGCGGCTGGCAGGCGATTGCCGAGTTCATGGAGGCGAACGTGCCTGAGGCCGACCGGGAGCGCGCCGGCGCGGTCCTGGTGCGCATCCTCAACGACGTGCTGTTCGAGGTGCTGAACCTGAGCCGGGAAAAAGCAGGGCAGGCGGCGCTGGCCGCCGACGAAAAGTCGCAAGGTTTCCTGACGCAGGCGGTGCTGGCCATCAGCGACGCTTACTTCTATCCCGCACCGGTCGCGATGATGATGACCGACTTCAAGCAGGTGCAGGCCAGCGTGTTCCAGGTGGCCCGCGCGCCGGGCAAGAGCATCGTCTACCTCGGTTGCCTGTTGCTGATCGTCGGCATTTTTGCGATGCTGTACGTGCGCGAGCGCAGGCTGTGGGTGTGGCTCGCGAAGGACGCGAACGACGGCGGCACGGCGGCCACCATGGCTTTTTCGGTCAACCGCAAGACCATCGACAGCGATCGTGAATTCGAGCACCTGAAAGACAAGCTGCTCGCTATCAGGAAAGACCCCGCGCCATGACGTCCACAACCCTCACGCTGAACGACGGCTTCCTGTCGCGCCGCAACACTTTCGACTGGCTGTTCGCCGCACTGGTGCTGGCCGGCGGGCTCTTCGCGTTCTCGCGCTATGCGGGCGCGATGGACTACTACGAGAAGACCATCCTCGTGGCGACAATGCCCGCCGCCATCTGGCTCGGCTGGTTCTGGCGGCCGCTGCGCGTATTGGCCATCGTGGTGGCGGCCGCTGCGTTGCTCGGCATCGTCTCGTACCAGGGCGACCTGGCGCGTGCCGACACGGTGTTTTGGCTCAAGTACTTCCTGTCCAGCCAGTCGGCCATTCTCTGGATGAGCGTGCTCTTCTTCATGAGCACCTTGTTCTACTGGATCGGCTTCTTCGCCGGCAAGCAGGCCGACACCATGGACCTGATCGGCTCGCGCCTCGCCTGGGCGGCCGTCACGATGGCGCTGATCGGCACCATGGTGCGCTGGTACGAAAGCCACCAGCTCGGCCCGGACATCGGCCACATCCCCGTCAGCAACCTCTACGAGGTGTTCGTCCTCTTCTGCTGGCTGACGGCGACCTTCTACCTGTACTTCGAGTCGCGCTACGGCACGCGCGCGCTGGGCGCTTTCGTGATGCTGGTGGTCAGCGCCGCGGTCGGCTTCCTGCTCTGGTACACGCTGGTGCGCGAAGCGCACGAAATCCAGCCGCTGGTCCCGGCGCTGCAGAGCTGGTGGATGAAGCTGCACGTGCCGGCCAACTTCATCGGCTACGGCACCTTCGCGCTGGCGGCGATGGTCGCCTTCGCCTACCTCATCAAGGAGCAGGCGCAGGAAACCCGCTGGTACAAGCTGACGCCGATGTGGCTTCTTGGCGTGGCGCTGTGCTTCGTGCCGGTGGCCTTCCGCCAGCGCGTGCAGGAAGCCGGCGGCAGCTACTGGTTGGCTTATGCAGGCATCTCTGCCGTGATCGCGGCGGGCATCCTGCTGGGACGCAAGCGCATCGCGGCGCGGCTGCCGGCCAACGAGGTGCTGGACGACGTGATGTACAAGTCCATCACCGTCGGTTTCGCGTTCTTTACCATCGCCACCGTGCTCGGCGCCCTGTGGGCGGCCGATGCCTGGGGCGGCTACTGGAGCTGGGACCCGAAGGAGACCTGGGCGCTGATCGTCTGGCTCAACTATGCGGCCTGGCTGCACATGCGGCTGGTCAAGGGCTTGCGCGGCACGGTGGCCGCGTGGTGGGCGCTCGGCGGGCTGGCGGTGACGACCTTCGCCTTCCTCGGGGTCAACATGTTCCTGAGCGGTCTGCACAGCTACGGTACGCTGTAAGTGCAGGCCGGCCGGATTTTTCGGCCCCGTGAAACCGAGTGAACGCTCGGCGCGTAACCGAATCAGCATTGGGAACGAACTCCTCCGAGTACAGCCATTTCGGCGAAAGGCAATCGATGTTGATTCACTCACGTGACAAGGGCTTCATTCATCCGCGTTCCAGCGAGATCACGCCGCAGAGCGTCTATGAAGGGCGGCGCGACATGCTCAAGCTGCTGGCCGGCGGTGTCGCCGGAGCCGCGATGGCCTCATGGGCCGCACGCGACGCCGGGGCCCAGGCCGCGGCGCCGGGCAAGCTGGCAGCGCTGAAAGGTGCGAAGTCCGCGGTGCCGGGCGCGCAGACCATGGAGAAGCTCACCGACTACAAGGACGCCACGAGCTACAACAACTACTACGAGTTCGGCACCGACAAGGCGGACCCGGCCAAGAACGCCGGCACCTTGAAGACCCGCCCGTGGACCGTGGAGGTCGAAGGCCTGGTCAAGAAGCCGGGCAAGTACGACATCGAAGACCTGATCAAGCTCAGCACGCAGGAAGAGCGCATCTACCGGCTGCGCTGCGTCGAAGGCTGGTCGATGGTGATTCCTTGGGTCGGGTACTCGCTGGCCGAGCTCATCAAGAAGGTCGAGCCGCAGGGCAATGCCAAGTACGTGGAGTTCGTCACGCTGGCGGATCCCAAGACCATGCCTTTCGTCGGCTCGCGCGTGCTCGACTGGCCCTACGCCGAGGGCCTGCGCATGGACGAAGCCATGCATCCGCTCACGCTGCTCACCTTCGGCATGTACGGCGAGGTGCTGCCCAACCAGAACGGTGCGCCGGTGCGCATCGTGGTGCCGTGGAAGTACGGCTTCAAGAGCGGCAAGTCGATCGTCAAGATCCGCTTCGTCGAGAAGGAGCCGAGCACCGCGTGGAACAAGGCCGCGGCGCAGGAATACGGCTTCTATTCCAACGTGAACCCGAATGTCGACCATCCGCGCTGGAGCCAGGCCACGGAGCGGCGCATCGGCGACGGCGGCGGCCTGTTCGCGAAGCGCACCAAGACGCTGTTGTTCAACGGCTACGAGCCGCAGGTCGGCCAGCTCTATGCCGGCATGGATCTGAAGAAGTTCTACTGAGCCCGCCATGAACAAGGTTCTGATGCACCCTGTGGCCAAGCCGCTGGTCTTCGTGCTGTGTTTGTTGCCCTTCGCATGGCTGGTCTACGGTGCGTTCACCGATGGCTTGGGCGCCAACCCTGCCGAGTACCTGATCCGCTCGGCCGGCGATTGGACGCTGCGCTTCATCTGCATCGTGCTCGCCGTCACGCCGCTGCGTGTCATCACCAAGACCAACGCGCTGGCGCGCTTTCGTCGCATGCTGGGCTTGTTTGCGTACTTCTATGTCGTCGTGCATCTGCTGAGCTACAGCTGGTTCGACATGGGCTTCGACATCCCGGAGATCGCCAAGGACATCGCGAAGCGACCCTTCATCCTGGTGGGCTTCTCGGCCTTCTTGCTCCTCACGCCGCTGGCCGCGACTTCGTTCAATCGTGCGATCAAGGCAATCGGCGCGAAGCGCTGGCAGACGCTGCACAAGCTGGTCTACCTGATCGCGGGGCTGGGCCTGCTGCACTTCTTCTGGATGCGCGCAGGCAAGAACAACTTCGCGGAAGTGTTCGTCTATGCCGCGATCATCGCGGTGCTGCTGGGCTGGCGCGTCTGGAACTTCGCGAGCAAGAAGAAGGCGCAGCAGCGGCAGCCGGTGCCGCCGGCACGCGCGCAGCGCAGCGCCTGATCAGTCGCCGAAGGTCTCGGCGCGCAGCTGGTCTTCGATGGTTTCGCGCCTGCGGATCAAGGTGGCACGTTCGCCACTGACCAGCACCTCGGCGGCACGGCCGCGCGTGTTGTAGTTGCTCGCCATGGCCATGGAGTAGGCACCGGCCGAAAGCACGGCCAGCAGATCGCCGGCTTCAACGCCGAGCGCGCGGTCGTGGCCGATCCAGTCGCCGCTTTCGCAGACCGGGCCCACGACGTCATAAGTGACCGCTGCGGCCTGGCCTTCGGCCACCGGGACGATGCGATGAAAAGCCTGGTACATCGCAGGCCGCGGCAGATCGTTCATCGCCGCGTCGACGATGCAGAAGTTCTTCTCTGCGCCGGGCTTGGTGTAGAGCACTTCCGTCACGCACACCCCCGCATTGCCGACCAGCGAGCGCCCCGGCTCGACGATGAGCCGGCGCCGGCCGAAGCCTCGCGCATCGAGGCGCGCCAGCAGCTGCTGCCACAGCGCATCCGCTGCGGGCGGGGTGTCGCCGTTGTAGTCGATGCCCAGGCCGCCGCCGAAGTCGAGGTGATGCAGCGCGATGCCGGTCTTCTCGATCGCCTCGACCAGGTCGAGCACGCGCTCCAGCGCTTCGAGATAAGGCGAGGCCTCGGTGATCTGCGAACCGATGTGGCAATCGATGCCTGCGATCTGCAATCCCTTCAGCGATGCGGCGTGCTGGTAGATCGCGACGGCGCGGTCGTGCGCGACGCCGAACTTGTTGCCCTTGAGGCCGGTCGAGATGTAGGGATGCGTCTTCGGATCGACGTTGGGGTTGATGCGCACGCTGATCGATGCGCGGCGACCTTCTTCCAGCGCGACGGCGTTGAGCACGTCGATCTCGGCTTCGCTTTCGACGTTGAAGCAGGCGATGCCGGCGCCGAGCGCCTGCCGCATCTCGGCGCGCGTCTTGCCGACGCCGGAGAAGATCACCTTGGCGGGGTCGGCGCCCGCTGCCAGTACGCGCGCGAGTTCGCCGCCGGAGACGATGTCGAAGCCGCAGCCCGCCTCGGCAAAGACGCGCAGCACGCCGAGCGAAGAATTCGCCTTGATGGCGTAGCAGATCAGCGCGTCGCGACCTTCGAATCCGCGCTGGTAGGCGCCGAGCGCGTCGAGCATCCATTGCTTCGAGTAGACGAACAGCGGCGTGCCGTGCTCGCGCGCCAGCGTCGCAAGCGACAGGCCTTCGACGTGCAGCGTGCCGTTCTTGCGCGCGATGTGGGGATGTCCCGGGAGTCGCTCGGCGGTGCTCACTTCGCTCCCTCGGTCGTTGCGGGCGCGCTGCTCGCGGCAGCCGGTGTCGGCGCGGGCGCATTCGCCGGCTCGTTGCGTGACGACGATTCCGGTATCAACAAGCCCGGCAGGGTGGCGCGGTCTTTTGCGGCCGCGCCGGTCGGCAGGTAGAGCGGGCCCCGCTGGCCGCAGGCGGTCAATGCGACCCCAACGATCGAGAGGCCAATCGCGCTCACTAGAATTTGGCGAACATTCAACATGGCGAAATTGTAATGACCGACCCCGAGTACATGGACTTCGCCGAAGCAGCGCTTGCAGCCATCGAACGCAGCTGCGACCGCATCAACGACGCGACCGACGCCGATATCGACAATCAGCGCGTGGGCGGCATGATCACGATCAGTTTTCGCAACGGCAGCCAGTTGATCGTCAATCTTCAGCCGCCGCTGCACGAAATCTGGCTGGCGGCGAAGTCGGGCGGCTACCACTACCGGCATGACGGCCGCGTGTGGGTCGACACCAAGACCGGTGAAGAACTCTTCGGCAACCTGTCGCGCGAGGCGACTGCGCAGGCCGGCCTGGCGCTGAAGTTCGCGCCGGGCTGACGAGCGCTAGTTGCGGAACAGTTCGAGGATGCGGTTGCGCTCTTCAGGCGGAGGCGTCGGACTGACCGGCACGCCCGAGATCGCTTCGACCGGAGGCGTCGGGCCGGCCTCGACGCCCAGGCTCGCGACGCCTCGACCCGGCGCGTAGTCGTCGTAATACCACTCGCCGCCGACATTGACCACGCCGGATGGCGCCGGCATCTCGGCCACCGGCACGCCCTTGATGGCGGTTTCCATGTAGGTGATCCAGATCGGCAGGCTCAGGCCGCCGCCGGTCTCGCGGTCGCCGAGCTTGCGCGGCGTGTCATAGCCCATCCAGGCGACTGCGGCCATCGTGGGCTGGAACCCGGCGAACCAGGCGTCCAGCGAGTCGTTGGTGGTGCCGGTCTTGCCGTAGATGTCGGGCCGCTTCAGCGTGGCTTGCGCCTTGGCGGCGGTGCCGCTGCGCGCCACTTCCTGCAAGAGGCTGTCCATGATGTAGGCGTTGCGCTGCGGGATGGCGCGCATGGTTTCGTTGAGCAGCGGTGGCTGCGTCTCCACCAGCACCTTGTCCTTGTGGTCGGTGATGCGCGTCACGAGGTAGGGATTGACGCGATAGCCGCCGTTGGCAAACACCGAATAGGCGGTGGCCATCTGCATCGGCGTGACCGAGCCGGCGCCGAGCGCCATCGGCAGGTAGGCAGGGTGCTTCTCGCGCTCGAAGCCGAAGTTGCTGATCCAGTCCTGGGCGTAGCGCGTGCCGATCGATTGCAGGATGCGGATCGACACCATGTTCTTGGACTTGGCGAGCGCGCGGCGCAGCGACATCGGGCCTTCGAAGGTGCCGTCGTAGTTCTTCGGCTCCCACGGCTGGCCGCCGGTGGTGCCGGCATCGAAGAACAGCGGCGCATCGTTGACGACCGTGCCGGGCGTGAAGCCTTTTTCGAGCGCGGCCGAATAGATGAAGGGCTTGAAGCTCGAGCCCGGCTGGCGCCAGGCCTGGGTGACGTGGTTGAACTTGTTCTTGCCGAAATCGAAACCGCCGACCATGGCCTTGACCGCTCCGTCGCGCGGATCGAGTGCGATGAAAGCGCCCTCGACCTCGGGCAACTGGGTGATTTCCCACGCGTTCTTCGGCGTCTTCGCGACGCGGATCACCGCGCCGCGACGGATCTTGATGTTGGGCGGCGCCTTGTCGGAGAGTCCCGATTGCGCAGGCCGCAGGCCGTCGCCGGTGATCTGCACCGCTTCGCCGTTGCCTCGCACGGCGTTGATTTCCTTGGCATTGGCCTTGAGCACCACTGCGGACATCACGTCGCCGTTGTCCGGATGATCGGCCAGGGCGTCGTCGACAGCTTCGTCGAGCTCCTTGGCATCCGTGGGCAGATCGACGAATTTCTCGGGGCCGCGATAGATCTGGCGGCGCTCGTAATCCATGATGCCCTTGCGCAAGGAGCGGTAGGCGGCAGCCTGGTCGGCAGCCACCAGGGTGGTGTAGACCTTGAGGCCGCGCGTATAGGTGCTGTCGCCGTACTGCGCGTACATCAGCTGGCGCACCGTCTCGGCCACGTACTCGGCATGGAGCCGGGTCGGATCCGCGCCGTCGCGCAGATTCAGGTCTTCCTTCTTGGCTTCCGCTGCCTGCTCGGCCGTGATGAAGCCGGCTTCCTGCATGCGGTCGATCACGTAGAGCTGCCGTCCCCGTGCGCGGCCGGGGTTGTTGACCGGGTTGTTCGCACCGGGCGCCTTCGGCAGGCCGGCGAGCATGGCCGCCTGGGCAATCGTGATGTCCTTGAGCGGCTTGCCGAAATAGGCCTCGGACGCGGCCGCGAAACCGTAGGCCCGGTTGCCCAGATAGATCTGGTTCAGATAGATCTCGAAGATCTGGTCCTTGGTGAGAAGGTGCTCCAGCTTGAAGGTCAACAGCACTTCGTAGACCTTGCGGGTCAGGGTCTTTTCGGAGCTCAGGTAGACGTTGCGCGCGACCTGCATCGTGATGGTGGAGGCGCCCTGGCTCTTCACGCGGTTCATGTTCGCGAGCCCGGCGCGGAGCATGCCCTTGTAGTCGACCCCGCCGTGGTCATAGAAGCGCGTGTCTTCCGCCGCCAGCACGGCGTCTTTCATCACCTTCGGGATGGTCGCGATCGGGGTGAGATTGCGGCGCTCCTCGCCGAACTCGCCGATCAGGATGCCTTCCGACGAGAAAACGCGCAGCGGCAGCTTGGGGCGGTAATCCGCGAGTTCGGAGATATCAGGCAGGTTCGGATAAGCGACAGCCAGCGCCACGGCGATCACGCAGAGCAGGGCGACCACCCCGGCCGCAGCGATCCCCAACCCCCACAACACAATGCGCATCAGCCAGGTGAGCCAGGCCGGTCGCTGGGCGGGAGGAGGGGTTTTGGCGGGCCCGTTGGGGCGAGTTTTTTCGGGCATGAAAGATGGGGAAGTCAGCGCTCATTATAAAAAGGCAGCCCATCCAGGCGGCCTTTGGGTCGCGCATAAAACCCAAGTACTCGCATTTGTGACCAAAGTTGCAGAACCGAACTGTTACGTCCACTTTTGACAACGCTTGGCGTTGGAGTGAGGGTTCGCCGCTTGGTTGCCTGTGCGCCTCCTGCTAGCATGCAACCACACGCAAATATTTCCAATCGTTACAAACGGATGGGATCGAACTTGACTGCTTTGGGATCGTTATTTCGCCGCCAGCCCCCGCCCTTGCTTGGGTTGGACGTTAGTTCGTCCAGCGTCAAGCTGGTCGAACTCGGCCGCGATGCCAGCGGCAAGCTGGTTCTGGAGCGTTGCGCGATCGAGCCCCTGGAACGGGGATGGATCACCGATGGCAATGTCGAAAAGTTCGATGAGGTCGCCGAAGCGGTGAGACGCGTCGTTCGCAAGAGCGGCACCCGCACCAAGCACGCGGCCCTGGCCCTGCCGCCCTCGGCTGTCATTACCAAGAAGATCGTGCTTCCTGGCGGCATGAGCGAGCAGGAACTCGAGATTCAGGTCGAGTCCGAGGCCAATCAATACATTCCTTTCTCGCTCGACGAAGTCAGCCTGGACTTCTGCGTCATTGGACAAAGCGCCAATTCAACGGGCGACGTCGAGGTCTTGATTGCCGCGTCCCGCAAGGAAAAGGTCCAGGATCGGCAAGGCCTGGCCGAGGCCGCGGGGCTGAAGGCCATGATTCTCGATGTCGAATCCTATGCATCGAGACTGGCGACGGCGCGCCTGATCGAGCAACTCCCGGGCCAAGGCCATGATGCGGTGGTGGCGCTGTTCGAGGTCGGCGCCTTCACCACCAGCATGCAGGTGCTGCGCAACCAGGAAGTGCTCTACGACCGCGATCAGGCATTCGGCGGCGCGCAGTTGACGCAGCTGATCGTGCGGCAATACGGCTTTTCCGCCGAAGAAGCGGAAACCAAGAAGCGCAGCGGCGACTTGCCTGATGACTACGGATCGGGCGTGCTGAAGCCCTTTGTGGCCAGCATCGCCCAGGAAATCGCTCGGGCACTGCAGTTCTTCTTCACCAGCACGCCGCACAATCGCGTCGACTATGTGTTGTTGGCGGGAGGCTCTGCGGCGCTTCCGGGCTTGACCAGCGCCGTGACGCGGCAGACTTCGTTCGCCTGCTCGCTTGTCAATCCGTTCGACGGCATGGAAATCGGCAGCGGAATTCGCGAGAAGAAGGTGCGGCGCGAGGCACCGTCTTATCTGACATCCTGCGGCCTGGCGATGCGGAGGTTTCTGCAGTGATCCTGATCAACCTGCTTCCGCACAGGGAAGCCACGCGCAAGCGCCGGCGAGAAACTTTCTATGCGACCTTGGGTGGCGCAGCGCTGCTCGGCTGCTTGATCGCGGGCGCAGCGTATCTCTGGTACCAGGCCCAGATTTCCGGGCAGCAATCGAAGAACAGCTTTCTCCAGTCCGAGATCAAGAAGCTCGAAGCGGAGATCAAGGAAATCTCGACCCTGCAGGCCGAAATTGCCGCCCTGCGCGCGCGGCAGCAGGCGGTCGAAGACCTCCAAGGTGATCGGAATCTCCCGGTGCACCTGCTCAACGAACTCGTTCGGCAACTGCCGGACGGCGTCTATCTGACGACCATGAAACAGGACAACCAGACGGTCACCCTGACGGGCATGGCGCAGTCCAACGAGCGTGTCTCGGAATTGCTGCGCAACCTCGGCAACAACAGCCCGTGGCTCGTCAAGCCGGAACTGGTCGAGATCACTGCCGGCAGCGTCAACCTGAGTCCGCGTGATCAGCGACGGGTGGCGAACTTCACGATGCGTATCGGCCTCAAGCGGCCCACGGACGCCCAGAAAGCCGCCGCCGGTGCGACCACGGCGGCCCCGGTGGCCAACAAGGGATAGGCGTCACCATGGCAACAAAACGCACTTCCCAAAAGATCGATGTCGCTGCCGCGATGCAGCGCTTCGGCGACCAGTTCCGGGGCCTGAATCCGAACGATCCATCGGTCTGGCCGGCCCTGCCGCGCTACGCCCTGTGCGTTGCCGTCACCGCGCTGGTGCTGGTGGCTTTGTGGTTCGTGTGGCTCACGAATTCCAACGACGAGCTCGAAGCCGAGCGCTCCAAGGAAGTCGCGCTCAGGGCCGACTACCAGAAAAAGGTCGCGCAAGCTGCCAATCTCGATCTGCTCAAGAAGCAGCGCGAGCAGGTGCAGCAGTATGTGACGCTGCTCGAAAAGCAGCTGCCCAGCAAGGCGGAAATGGACGCGCTGCTTTCCGACATCAACCAGGCCGGCCTCGGCCGCAGCCTTCAATTCGAACTGTTCCGTCCGGGGCAGGTGATCGTGAAGGACTACTACGCCGAACTGCCGATCGCGGTGCGCGTTACAGGGCGCTATCACGACATGGGCGCTTTTGCGGCTGACGTTGCCAATCTCTCGCGCATCGTGACCTTGAACAACCTGTCCGTCACGCCGCAAAAAGAAGGCGCATTGACCATGGACGCCACCGCGCGGACCTTCCGCTATCTGGACGAGGAAGAGCAGGCTGCGCAGAAGCGCGCCGTGGCGGGAGCGCAGAAGAAATGAGAGCACTTGCTTTTCTCTGGCTCGGCCTTGCCGTCTTCGGCCTGACCGCCTGCATGGGGTCGGAACAAGAAGACCTCCAGCGCTGGATGGCCGACCAACGCGCGCAGGTGCGGCCTACCGTGCCGCCCATCACCGAACCCAAGAAGTTCACCCCGCAGGCCTACACCGAGGGCAGTGCCTTCGAGCCCTTCAACATGCAGAAGTTGACGCAGGCCCTGCGCCGCGACTCGAGCCAACCGAGCACCTCGGGGCTCATCGCGCCCGAGTTGACGCGCCGCAAGGAAGCGCTCGAGGCTTTCCCGCTCGACGCGATGGCGATGGTGGGCAGCTTGAACCGCACGGGTCAGCCAGTGGCCCTGGTCACGGTCGACAAGCTGCTCTATCAGGTGCGGGTCGGCAACTATTTAGGACTCAACTACGGGCGCATCACCCGTATCACCGAAACCGAACTGGCCTTGCGTGAAATCGTGCAGGACGCCGCCGGTGAATGGATCGAACGCGTGGCGACGCTGCAGTTGCAAGAGAGGTCGAAATGAAATCAAAAAAACCAACGTTCGCGCAGTGGTTGCGCGTGGCCGGCGTCAGTCTGCTCGCGCTCGGCGCGATCGCCGCGGCGCATGCGCAAAACGCCATCGAATCCGTCACAAGCTCGATGCAATCCGGCGCGGAAGTCATCCGGGTTGACCTGACGCAACCGCTCACCGCGGTGCCGACCGGCTTCGCCATTCAAACGCCGGCGCGCATCGCCCTCGACTTCCCGGGCGTGACGAACGCCATCGGCCGTTCGGCGATCGACATCAACCAGGGCAACCTGCGCTCGGTCAACGTCGTACAGGCCGGCGAACGTACGCGCCTGGTCTTGAACCTCAAGCAGGCGACCGCCTACAAGGCCGAGATCCAGGGCAAGTCGTTGCTGGTGTCGCTGGAGCCGGTCCCTGGCGCTGCGCTTGTGACTTCCACGCCTTCGGCGTTCGCCGAGAACCGCAACCGCGACACCCTGCCGCTGCGCGATGTCGACTTCCGGCTCGGTTCGGACAACACCGGCCGCGTGATCGTCGACCTGGCCAACAACCAGGTGGGTGTCGATATTCGCCAGCAGGGCAAGAACCTGGTGGTGGAATTCACCAAGTCGACCTTGCCTGAAGGCCTGCGTCGCCGGCTGGACGTCTCGGACTTCGGCACGCCCGTGCAGTTGGTGACGACGCAGCAGGCTGGCGACCGCGTGCGCATGACCATCGAGCCCAGGGGCGACTGGGAGCACAGCGCCTATCAGAGCGAGAACCAATTCGTGGTCGAAGTGCGTCCTCGCAAGGTGGACCCGACCAAGCTGACCCAAGGCGTCGGCTACACCGGCGAGAAGCTGTCGCTGAATTTCCAGAACATCGAGATCCGCTCGCTGCTGCAGGTGATCGCCGACTTCACGAACTTCAACATCGTGACCTCGGACTCCGTGACGGGCGCACTGACCTTGCGCCTGAAAGATGTGCCTTGGGACCAGGCACTGGACATCATCATGCAGGCGAAGAACCTGGGCATGCGCAAGAACGGCAGCGTGCTGTGGATCGCGCCGAAGGATGAAATCAACGCCAAGGAAAAGCTCGAGTTCGAAGCCCAGGCCGCGATCCAGAACCTGGAGCCTCTTCGCACCCAGTCCTTCCAGCTCAACTACACCAAGGCGGTCACGATTGCGCAAGGCCTCACCGGCACAGGCGCCGGCAGCAGCGGCGGTGGCGGCGGTGCGACCACGACCATGTTGAGCCCGCGCGGCAGCGTGATCGCCGAAGCGCGCACGAACCAATTGTTCGTCTCCGATATTCCGTCGCGGCTGGTTCGCGTCGCCGAGCTGATCCAGAAGCTGGATGTCCCGGTGCGCCAGGTGCTGATCGAGGCACGCATCGTCGAAGCGTCGGATACCTTCGGCAAGTCCCTGGGCGTGCGCCTCGGCGGCGGTGTCGCCGGCGGCACGGTGGGCTCTAACAGCGGCCGTCCGATCTTCGGCAACGTCGGCGCGATGCCGGTCCTCACGCCGGCAACGGCGACAACGCCTGGCAGCGCGCTGACGACCTTCACGAACTCCAATTTCGTGAACCTGCCTTCGACCGGTGTCTCCGGCAACGGCAATGCGCCGGGCACCTTTGCGATCTCGCTCTTCAACTCCAGCTTCTCGCGCATGCTGAACCTCGAGATCTCGGCGCTCGAAGCCGACGGCAAGGGCAAGGTGGTGTCGAGCCCGCGCGTGGTGACGGCAGACCAGACCAAGGCATTGATCGAGCAGGGCACGGAGCTGCCCTACCAGGTGGCAACCTCCAGCGGCGCCACGTCGATCGCGTTCCGCAAGGCCAACCTCAAGCTCGAGGTCACGCCGCAGATCACGCCCGAGGGCAACATCATCCTGACGCTCGACGTCAACAAGGACACGGTCGGGCAGGCCACCACGGCCGGCTTCGCGATCAATACCAAGCACGTGCAAACCGAAGTGCTGGTCGAAAACGGCGGCACGGTGGTCATCGGTGGTATCTTCGAACTCACCGAAACCAACGATGAATCGCGCGTGCCGGTGCTCGGTGAAGTGCCCTACCTCGGGGCGCTGTTCCGTACGCGCAATCGCGTTGCCAACAAGACCGAAATGCTCGTCTTTATCACCCCGAAGATGATTACCGACCGCAACGCTGCGCGCTGACGCGCGCAGCGTGCACAGCACCGCGTGGCGGTCGCACTCGTCGGCTTGCCCGGTGCCGGTAAATCTGCGGTGGGCCGGCGCCTGGGGCAGCGCCTGCAGCTCCCGTTCATCGACAGCGATGAGGTCATCGAGCGACGGATCGGGTGCTCCATCCGCGACTACTTCGAGCGCGAGGGCGAGCAGAGCTTTCGCGACATCGAAGAGGCCGTGATCGCCGATCTAGCGGCAAGCGCCCACGGCGTCATCGCGACGGGCGGCGGCGCCGTGCTGCGCGAAGCCAACCGCACCCGGCTGCGCGCGCATTTCCACGTGATCTACCTGCGATCTTCGCCCGAGGATCTGTTCCGGCGGCTTCGCCACGACGTCAAGCGCCCGCTGCTGCAGGTCGACGATCCCCTGGGCCGCCTGCACGAGCTGTACGGCGCGCGCGACCCCCTCTACCGCGAGACCGCGCACGACGTGGTCGAAACCGGCCGGCCCTCGGTCGCCATGCTGGTGAACATCATCGTGATGCAGCTCGAACTGGCCGGGATGGTCCCTCCCGAGCCTCGGGACGATCCGCGGGCCTGAGCGAGGCGCTGGGCGGCATGCGCCTAAACTCGGAGCCATGCGAGTGTCCGCCTCCCCCGAATGCGTCGAGATCCAGCTCGGCGAGCGCAGCTATCCAATTCTGATCGGCAGCGATCTGCTTGGCGAGTCGAAGAGCTTTGCCGCCGTGCCCGCGGCCGCTGCCGCACTGATCGTCACCAACACCACGGTGGCGCCGCTCTATGCGGCGGCGCTGCGCCGGACATTGGCCGGACGCTTCCGCGCCGTGCATGTGCTCGAGCTGCCCGACGGCGAGGCGCACAAGGACTGGCAGACGCTGAACCTGATCTTCGATGCGCTCCTTGCCCACGGCTGCGACCGCAAGACGGTGCTCTTCGCGCTCGGCGGAGGCGTGGTGGGCGACATGACCGGCTACGCCGCGGCCAGCTACATGCGCGGCGTGCCTTTCGTGCAGGTGCCGACCACTTTGCTGGCGCAGGTCGATTCGTCGGTGGGCGGCAAGACGGCGATCAATCACCCCCTCGGCAAGAACATGATCGGCGCCTTCTACCAGCCGCAGCTCGTGCTCTGCGATCTGGCGACGCTTGCCACGCTGCCGCCGCGCGAACTCAGCGCGGGCCTGGCCGAGGTGATCAAGTACGGTCCCATCTACGACATGCAGTTCTTCGACTGGATCGAGGCCAACATCGACGCGTTGGCGGTGGCCAGGGAGCCGGCCGCGATGGCGCACGCCGTCAAGCGCAGCTGCGAGATCAAGGCTGCGGTCGTGGGGCAGGACGAACGTGAAACCGGCCTGCGTGCAATCCTCAATTTCGGCCACACCTTCGGGCACGCCATCGAGTCGGGCCTCGGCTACGGCGAGTGGCTGCACGGCGAAGCGATCGGTTGCGGCATGGTCATGGCTGCACACCTGTCGCAGCGGCTCGGCGGCGTCGATGCGGCCTTCGTGCAGCGGCTCACGGCGCTGATCGAGCGAGCGGGATTGCCGGCGGTCGGTCCGGCGCTCGGCGTCGAGCGCTACCTCGAACTGATGCGCATCGACAAGAAGTCGGAAGCCGGCGAGATCCGCTTCGTCGTGATCGACAAGCCCGGATCGGCCGTCGTGCGCAGCGCGCCCGACGCGATGGTGCGCGAAGTGCTGGCGCAATGCTGCGCCGCCTGAGCCTGGAGCCGCGGCGATGAGCCTGGCGCACCATGCCAGCGACCCGGCCCGTTCCCGCGGGCGGCGGCATCCGGAATCCCCTGCACCCACGCGCGACGCCTTCCAGCGCGACCGCGACCGCATCGTGCATTCGACCGCGTTCCGGCGCCTGGTCTACAAGACCCAGGTGTTCCTGAACCATGAGGGCGATCTCTTTCGCACCCGGCTGACCCACTCGCTCGAGGTCGCGCAGCTCGGCCGTTCGATCGCCCGCGCGCTGCGGCTCAACGAAGACCTGGTGGAAGCCATCGCGCTTGCGCACGACCTCGGCCACACGCCCTTCGGCCATGCGGGCCAGGACGCGCTCGACGCCTGCATGACCGGGCATGGCGGCTTCGAGCACAACCTGCAGAGCCTGCGCGTCGTGGACGAACTCGAGCATCGTTATCCGCTGTACGACGGCCTCAATCTGAGCTTCGAGACCCGCGAAGGCATCCTCAAGCACTGTTCGCGCGCGAATGCCCAGCGCCTCGAGGCGGCCGAACCGGGCGGCGTCGCGAAGCGCTTCTGCGACCGCACGCAGCCCAGTCTCGAGGCGCAGCTTTGCAACCTCGCCGACGAGATCGCCTACAACGCACACGACATCGACGACGGCGTCAGATCGGGGCTGATCGACATGGAGCGGCTGGGCGAGGTCGCCTTGTTCGAACGCTACCGCCGCGAGACGCTGGCCGAGCATCCGCAGCTGCAGGGACGCCGCGTGCTCTACGAAACGATCCGCCGCATGCTGAGCGCACAGGTCTACGACGTGATCGATGCGACCCGCGCTGCGCTCGAAGCCGCGGCGCCGGCCGATGCCGATGCGGTGCGTCGGGCCGCGCCGCTGGTTCTTTTCAGCGAGAGCATGCGCGCGCAGTCCATCGAGCTCAAACGCTTCCTTTTTCAGAATCTCTACCGGCATCCTCGCGTCATGCAGACAGCGGACCAGGCGCAGCAAGTGGTGCGCGAACTGTTTGCGGCCTACATCGCTCGCACGGAGGAGATGCCGCCCTCCTACGCGCAACGCGCGGACCGCCATCGCGCGGTGGCGGACTACATCGCGGGCATGACCGACCGCTTCGCGATGCGCGAATGCGAGCGCCTCACAGGACGACGGTGGATCGAATGAGCCAGGCTGCGCCCCGCCTGCAAGCGCGCGTCCCGGGCGCGGCCCTCGCGGTCGTCGTGGCCGGTGTGGCCGCCGCCCTGCATCTCGGCAAACTGTCGCCGGCCGTGCCGGCGTTGCAGGCTTCGCTGGGCATCGGACTGGTCGAAGCCGGCTTCCTGCTGTCGCTGGTCCAGGTCGCCGGGATGACTCTCGGCATCTTCGTCGGGCTGGCGGCAGACACGATCGGACTGCGCCGCAGCATGCTCGCCGGTCTGGTCGTGGTCACTTGCGCGAGCTTGCTCGGCGGACTGGTCGGGAGCTCGGGCATCGGAGGCACGCAGGCCCTGCATCTGCTGCTGGTGCTGCGCGGGCTCGAAGGCGTCGGCTTTCTTCTGGCCGTGATGCCCGGACCTGGACTGATTCGCACCATGTCGGCGCCGAGCACCGAAAAAGCGGCGCTGGGCCTCTGGGGCGCGTACATGCCGCTCGGCGTCGCGCTTGCGCTGCTGCTCGGACCGGCGTTGATCGCGTGGGCGGGCTGGCCGGGTTGGTGGTGGGCCTTGTCGGCAGTGTCTGCCGCGGCCGCTGTGGGAGTTGCGCTGGCGGTGCCGGCGGACGACAAGCCTCGTGCTGCCGCCGCGCCGACACCTTGGTCTGCCCGCCTGGCCGACACGCTTCGCGCAGAGGGGCCATGGACGCTCGCGCTGGCCTTTGCCGTGTACTCGGCGCAGTGGATGGCCGTGATCGGCTTCCTGCCTGCGATCTACGCCGACGCAGGCGTCCCCGACGGCTGGAACGCCGCGCTCACCGCCATCGCGGCTGCGATGAACATCGTCGGCAATGTCGCCGGCGGCCGCCTGCTGCAGAAGGGCGTTTCGCCCGAGCGCTTGTTGCGCTGGGGTTTCGTCGTGATGGCGCTGGGCAGCGTCGCGGCCTTTGCACAGATCGGGCAGGTCGGCGATGCCCTCGGTCTGCCGCCTTCGCTGCGCTACCTCGCCGTCTGCGCCTTCTCCCTCGGCGGCGGCGTGATTCCGGCCACGCTCTTCATGCTTGCCGTCCGGATGGCGCCCGGGCCCTCCACCGTGTCGACGACGGTGGGGATGATGCAGCAGGCATCCTCGCTCGGGCAGTTCGTCGCGCCGCCGGTTGTCGCCTGGATCGCGCATCGCGCAGGCGGCTGGCAATGGACCTGGGTCGTGACCCTGGCGTGCTCGCTGGCGGGCATGGCGCTCGCAGCCCGCATCGCGCCTTCAAGTCCCCGCGCGGGCACGGCATGAGCGCCGGTGCCACAATTTCGGCAGCCCAGGCGGAGGCCGACACGCGGCGCTGGCTCGAACGCGCGGTTATCGGGCTGAATCTCTGTCCTTTCGCCAAGGCGGTGCATATGCGCGGACAAATCCACTACGCGGTGCACCTGCCGAGGGAAGAGACCGGCTTGATCGACGCATTGCTCCACGAAGCAAACGAGCTCGCCGCCAACGACCCCGCCGAGCGGGACACCACACTCTTGATCGCACCGAACACTTTGGCCGACTTCCTCGATTTCAACGATCTCGCCGCACGCGTGGAGCGCCGGCTGGCGCGCGCGGGTTTCGACGGGCAGTTCCAGCTGGCGAGCTTCCATCCGCGCTATCAGTTCGCCGGCACGGGGGCCGACGACATCACGAACGCGACCAACCGATCGCCGTACCCCACGCTGCACCTGCTGCGCGAGGACAGCGTGAGCCGCGCCGTCGAAGCATTCCCCGACGCCGAGGCCATCTTCGGACGCAACATTCAGACCCTGGAGGCGCTCGGCGCCGCAGGGTGGGCGGCGCTGGACGTCGGCCCTGGCCGAGCGGAACGATGAGCAAGGCAGCCGCCAAGGCTTCGAAGGCCGAAGCTGACCTGCAAAGCGAGCTGCGGCCGGGCCAGTCCGTCGAGTTGCTCAAGGAGCTGCACATCCTCACGCGCGAGGGTCGGCTCAATCAGGACTCGCGACGCAAGCTCAAGCAGGTCTACCACCTGTTCCAGTTCATCGAGAAGCTGTTGCGCGAACTGCCGGGCGAGGGCGCCCAGGCCACGCTGGCCGACCACGGCGCGGGCAAGTCCTACCTTGGCTTCATCATCTACGACCTGTTCTTCAACACGGTCGGCGGCGGGCACGTGTACGGCATCGAGACGCGGGCCGATCTGGTCGACAAGTCGCGCGCACTCGCCGAGCGGCTGGGGTTCGGGCGCATGTCCTTTCTCAACCTCACCGTGGCCGAGTCGGCCGTTGCGACCGAACTGCCGGCGCAGATCGACGTGGTGACCGCATTGCATGCCTGCGACACCGCCACCGACGACGCGATCGCCTTCGGCCTCGCGAAGAAGGCACGCTTCATGGTGCTGGTGCCCTGCTGCCAGGCCGAGGTCGCCGCTTGCCTGCGCGAGACCAAGGCGCTCGCGCTCTCGCGCACGCCGCTGGCCGAACTGTGGCGGCATCCGCTGCACACGCGCGAGATCGGCAGCCAGCTCACCAACGTGTTGCGCTGCCTCTATCTGGAAGCCAACGGCTACCAGGTCACCGTGACGGAGCTGGTGGGTTGGGAGCACAGCATGAAGAACGAGCTCATCATTGCGCGCCGTACCGGCCAGCGCAAAGCCAGCGCCGCGGCGCGCCTGCGCGAACTGCTGGCCCAGTTCGGGCTTGAGTCGCTGCTGGACACGCGCTTTCACCTGCCCTGATCGATCCACGCCGAGCCCAGCCATGGCACGCCTGCCCCGTCTCACGCTGGCCGACCAGCCGCATCACGTGATCCAGCGCGGCAACAATCGCCAAGCCGTCTTCGCCGATCGGGCCGACCGCGAGATGCTGCTCGGCTTGCTGGGCGAAAACGCGGCGCGCTTCGGCATCGCGTTGCATGCCTACGTCCTGATGGACAACCATTTTCATCTGCTCGCCACGCCGTCCAGCGCGGACGGCCTGCCGCAGTGGATGCAGGCGGTAGGCCGGCGCTATGTGCGCTACTTCAACGATCGGCACGGGCGCAGCGGCACCTTGTGGGAAGGGCGTTACAAGTCCACGCTGATCCAGACCGATCGCTACCTCCTGGCCTGCATGGCCTACATCGACCTGAATCCGGTGCGGGCCGGCATTGCTGCCGAGGCGCGCGACTACCCATGGTCGAGTCATGCCCACTATGCCGGACTGCGGCACGACAAACTGCTGACGCCGCATCCGCTCTATTGGGAATTGGGCAACACCCCCTTCGCCCGCGAGGCCGCCTATGCCGATTTGGTGCGTGCCGGCGTGCCGGCGGCCGATCAGGCGACTTTGACCGAGGCCACCCTGCGCGGTTGGGCGGTCGGGGATCGCGACTTTCTGGAGTCGTTACAAAAAGCCACGGCGAGGCGGGTGTTGAAGGCGCGCCCGGGCCGCCCGCCGTCGGCTCAAAGCTGATCCCAAAATGGGCGATGCCCACAGGCGGAGGAGCCAATGCGCTATCAATTTTGATGTGTCCCCTAATTAATTCCGACCTCTGAACTCAACATTTAATTGGAATCTGACCCCAAATAAAGTATTTGGCATTGTTTGTGCAACGCAATATGCTCCTTTTCCCTGCGAAAACTGAAGGAGCACGCCCATGACGACGGCTGCCGAGATCGAGTATCTCCAACAACACGGTCTTTACTCCGGTGCCGACGAGCACGATGCCTGCGGCGTCGGTTTCGTGGCCCACATCAAGGGCGAGAAAGGCCATGCGATCGTTCTGCAGGGCCTGAAGATTCTCGAGAACCTGGACCATCGCGGCGCAGTGGGCGCTGACAAGCTGATGGGCGATGGCGCCGGCATCCTGATCCAGCTGCCCGATCTGCTGTACCGGGAAGAAATGGCAAAGCAGGGCGTCGCACTGCCGCCGCCGGGTGAATACGGCGTCGGCATGATCTTCCTGCCCAAGGAGCATGCGTCCCGCGAAGCCTGCGAGCAGGAGATGGAGCGCGCCATCAAGGCCGAAGGCCAGGTGCTGCTGGGCTGGCGCGATGTGCCGGTCAACCGCGAGATGCCGATGTCGCCGACCGTACGCAAGAAGGAGCCGCTCCTGCGCCAGGTCTTCATCGGCCGCGGCAACGACGTGATCGTGCAGGACGCGCTGGAGCGCAAGCTCTACGTGATCCGCAAGACCGCCAGCGCCAGCATCCAGCGCCTGAAGCTCAAGCACAGCAAGGAGTACTACGTTCCGAGCATGTCGAGCCGCACGGTGGTCTACAAGGGGCTGCTGCTGGCCGACCAGGTCGGCACCTATTACCTTGACCTGCAGGACAAGCGCTGCGTCTCGGCCCTCGGCCTGGTGCATCAGCGCTTCTCGACCAACACCTTCCCCGAGTGGCCGCTGGCCCACCCGTACCGCTACGTCGCGCACAACGGCGAGATCAACACGGTCAAGGGCAACTACAACTGGATGAAGGCGCGCGAAGGCGTGATGTCCTCGCCGGTGCTGGGCGCCGATCTGCAGAAGCTCTATCCGATCAGCTTCGCCGACCAGTCCGACACCGCCACCTTCGACAACTGCCTCGAACTGCTCACGATGGCCGGCTACCCGATCAGCCAGGCCGTGATGATGATGATTCCCGAGCCCTGGGAGCAGCACGCGACCATGGATACGCGCCGCCGCGCCTTCTACGAGTACCACGCCGCGATGCTGGAGCCCTGGGACGGCCCGGCCTCGATCGTCTTCACCGACGGCCGCCAGATCGGCGCGACGCTCGACCGCAACGGCCTGCGGCCTTCCCGCTATTGCGTGACCGACGACGACCTGGTGATCATGGCCTCCGAATCCGGTGTGCTGCCCGTGCCCGAGCAGAAGATCGTGCGCAAGTGGCGTCTGCAGCCCGGCAAGATGTTCCTGATCGACCTGGAGCAGGGTCGCATGATCGATGACGAGGAGGTCAAGTCCACGCTCGCCAACAGCAAGCCTTACAAGCAGTGGATCGAGAACCTGCGCATCAAGCTCGACAGCGTCGAAGCCGAGACGGTGAACACGCCGGTGAGCCAGGTCGCCCTGCTCGACCGCCAGCAGGCCTTCGGTTACACGCAGGAAGACATCAAGTTCCTCATGAGCCCGATGGCGGCAGCCGGCGAAGAGGGCATCGGTTCCATGGGCAACGACAGCCCGCTGGCCGTCCTGTCCAACAAGAACAAGCCGCTCTACAACTACTTCAAGCAGCTGTTCGCACAGGTCACGAACCCGCCGATCGATCCGATCCGCGAGGCGATCGTGATGTCGCTGGTGTCCTTCGTCGGCCCGAAGCCGAACCTGCTCGACATCAACCAGGTCAACCCGCCGATGCGGCTCGAGGTGAGCCAGCCGATCCTCGACTTCGCCGACATGGCGAAACTGCGCGACATCGGCAGGTACACGCAGGGCAAGTTCAAGAGCCACGCGCTCGACATCACCTATCCGCTCGCCTGGGGCGAGGAGGGCGTCGAGGCCAAGCTGGCGTCGCTGTGCGCCGAGGCGGTCGATGCGATCAAGGGCGGCCACAACATCCTGATCGTGAGCGACCGTGCCGTCAGTCCGACGCAGGTCGCGATTCCCGCGCCGCTGGCGCTGTCGGCCATCCACCAGTACCTGGTGCGCGAAGGCCTGCGGACCACTGCCGGCCTGGTGGTCGAGACCGGATCGGCGCGCGAGGTCCATCACTTCGGCGTGCTGGCCGGCTACGGCGCGGAGGCCGTGCACCCGTACCTCGCGATGGAAACCCTGGTCGCGATGCATGAAGACCTGTCCGGCGACCTGAGCGCGGACAAGGCGATCTACAACTACGTCAAGGCGATCGGCAAGGGTCTGTCGAAGATCATGTCGAAGATGGGCGTCAGCACCTACATGAGTTACTGCGGCGCGCAGCTGTTCGAAGCCATCGGCCTCAACAGCGAGACGATCCTCAAGTACTTCACCGGCACCGCCAGCCGGGTCGAGGGCATCGGCGTGTTCGAGATCGCGCAGGAAGCCATCCGCATGCACAAGGCGGCCTTCAGCGACGACCCGGTGCTCGCCCACATGCTCGACGCCGGCGGCGAATACGCGTGGCGCACGCGCGGCGAAGAACATATGTGGACGCCGGACGCGATCGCCAAGCTGCAGCACAGCACGCGCGCCAACAACTTCAACACCTACAAGGAATACGCGCAGCTCATCAACGACCAGAATCGCCGCCATCTCACGCTGCGCGGCCTGTTCGAGTTCAAGATCGATCCGGCGCGCGCGATTCCGGTGGACGAGGTGGAGCCCGCGGCCGAGATCGTCAAGCGTTTCGCGACCGGCGCCATGTCGCTGGGCTCGATCAGCACCGAAGCCCATTCGACGCTGGCCGTGGCGATGAACCGCATCGGCGGCAAGAGCAACACGGGAGAGGGCGGGGAAGACCCGAACCGTTACCGCAACGAGCTCAAGGGCATTCCGATCAAGGTGGGCGACACGCTCAAGAGCGTGATCGGCGAAGCCAACGTCGAGGTCGACCTGCCTCTGAAGGACGGCGATTCGCTGCGTTCGAAGATCAAGCAGGTCGCCTCGGGCCGCTTCGGCGTCACGGCCGAGTACCTCTCGTCGGCCGATCAGCTGCAGATCAAGATGGCGCAGGGCGCGAAGCCGGGCGAGGGCGGCCAGCTGCCGGGCGGCAAGGTCTCCAACTACATCGGCTCGCTGCGCTACTCGGTGCCGGGCGTGGGCCTGATCTCGCCGCCGCCGCACCACGACATCTATTCGATCGAAGACCTGGCGCAGCTGATCCACGACCTGAAGAACGTCGCGCCGCATGCGAGCGTGAGCGTCAAGCTGGTGAGCGAAGTCGGCGTCGGCACGATCGCCGCCGGCGTCGCCAAGTGCAAGAGCGACCACGTGGTGATCGCAGGGCACGACGGCGGCACCGGCGCATCGCCGTGGTCGTCGATCAAGCACGCGGGCAGCCCGTGGGAAATCGGTCTGGCCGAGACCCAGCAGACGCTGGTGCTCAACCGCCTGCGCGGCCGCATCCGCGTGCAGGCCGACGGCCAGATGAAGACCGGCCGCGACGTCGCGATCGGCGCCTTGCTCGGCGCCGACGAGTTCGGCTTTGCGACCGCGCCGCTGGTGGTCGAGGGCTGCATCATGATGCGCAAGTGCCACCTCAACACCTGCCCGGTCGGCGTCGCCACGCAGGACCCGGTGCTGCGCAAGAAGTTCTCGGGCAAGCCCGAGCATGTGGTCAATTTCTTCTTCTTCGTCGCCGAGGAAGTGCGCCAGATCATGGCGCAGCTGGGCATCCGCAAGTTCGACGAGCTGATCGGCCGCGCCGACCTGCTCGACACCCGCAAGGGCATCGAGCACTGGAAGGCGCGCGGCCTCGATTTCAGCCGCCTGTTCGCGCAGCCGAACGTGCCGGCCGACGTGCCGCGCTACCACGTCGAGAACCAGGACCATGGTCTCCAGAAGAGCCTGGACAACAAGCTGATCGAGAAGTCGCGCCCCGCCATCGACAAGGGCGAGAAGGTGCAGTTCATCGAGGTGGCGCGCAACGTCAACCGCTCGGTCGGCGCCATGCTCTCGGGCGCGCTGACCAGGGTGCATCCGCAAGGCCTGCCCGACGACTCGATCCGCATCCAGCTCGAAGGCACGGGCGGCCAGTCCTTCGGCGCCTTCCTGGCGCGCGGCATCACGCTCTACCTGATCGGCGATGCCAACGACTACACCGGCAAGGGCCTCTCGGGCGGGCGCGTGGTGGTGCGTCCCAGCCTGGACTTCCGCGGCGAGGCGATACGCAACACCATCGTCGGCAACACGGCGCTCTACGGTGCGACCACCGGCGAGGCCTACCTTTGCGGCGTGGCGGGCGAACGCTTCGCGGTGCGCCTGTCGGGCGCCACTGCGGTGGTCGAAGGCACCGGCGATCACGGGTGCGAATACATGACCGGCGGCACGGTCGCGGTGCTCGGCAAGACCGGGCGCAACTTCGCGGCCGGCATGAGCGGCGGCGTGGCGTTCGTCTACGACGAGGATGGCCAGTTCGCGTCGCGCTGCAACCTCTCGATGGTGTCGCTCGACAAGGTGCTGACCTCGGCCGAGCAGACCGCCAGCGTGCACCGCAAGATCTGGCACGACGGCGAAACCGACGAGGCGCAGCTGAGGAAGCTGCTCGAAGACCATCACCGCTGGACCGGCAGCAAGCGCGCGCGCGAACTGCTCGACACCTGGGCCGTCTCGCGCACGAAGTTCGTCAAGGTCTTCCCGAACGAATACAAGCGCGCCCTCGCCGAGATCCACGACCGCCAGGTCGAGCTCACGAGCAGCGGCAACAATGCGCACGTCGGCCTGGAGCCGCATGCGATGGCCAAGCCGGTGGCGGCGGTCTGAGCGCCCACGAGAACGAAGAACAGAGGACAACACGATGGGAAAAATCACCGGCTTCATGGAGCACGAGCGCATCGAGGAGGGCTACAAGCCCGTCAAGGAGCGCGTCAAGCACTACAAGGAATTCGTCGTCGGACTCGACGAAGCCCAGGCCAAGGTGCAGGGTGCGCGCTGCATGGACTGCGGCACGCCCTTCTGCAACAGCGGCTGCCCGGTCAACAACATCATTCCGGACTTCAACGACCTGGTCTACCAGAGCGACTGGCAGAGCGCCTTCGTGGTGCTCGACTCGACCAACAACTTCCCCGAGTTCACCGGCCGCATCTGCCCCGCGCCCTGCGAGGCCGCCTGCGTGCTCAACGTGAATGACGACCCCGTCGGCATCAAGTCGATCGAGCACGCGATCATCGACCGCGCCTGGGAAGAGAAATGGGTCGAGCCGCGGCCGGCCAAGCACAAGACGGGCAAGAAGGTTGCGGTGGTCGGCTCCGGCCCCGCCGGCATGGCTGCCGCGCAGCAGCTTGCGCGCGTCGGCCACGACGTGACGCTGTTCGAGAAGAACGATCGCATCGGCGGCCTGCTGCGCTACGGCATTCCCGACTTCAAGATGGAGAAGGTGCACATCGATCGCCGCATCGAGCAGATGAAGGCCGAAGGCGTCGCATTCCGCACCGGCGTGATGGTCGGCGCTGCGAAGGATCCGCTGGGCAAGGGCTCCAAGGTCACGAACTGGGCCAAGGAAACCGTGACGCCCGAGCAACTGGACAAGGAGTTCGATGCGGTGCTGCTCACCGGCGGCGCCGAACAGTCGCGCGACCTGCCCGTGCCGGGCCGCGATCTCGACGGCATCTATTACGCGATGGAGTTCCTGCCGCAGCAGAACAAGATCAACGCCGGCGACAAGGTCAAGGGCCAGCTGCGCGCCGAAGGCAAGCATGTGATCGTGATCGGCGGCGGCGACACCGGCTCCGATTGCGTGGGCACCAGCAACCGCCACGGCGCGGTGAGCGTCACGCAGTTCGAACTGATGCCGCAGCCGCCCGAAGAAGAGAATCGGCCGCTGACCTGGCCCTACTGGCCGTACAAGCTGCGCACCAGTTCCAGCCACGAAGAAGGTTGCGAGCGCGAGTTCGCGATCTCGACCAAGGAATTCATCGGCGAGAAGGGCAAGCTCACCGGCCTCAAGACCGTCCGGGTCGAGTGGAAGGACGGCAAGATGGTCGAAGTGCCGGGCTCGGAAGAAGTGCTGAAGGCCGACCTGGTGCTGCTGGCCATGGGTTTCGTGAGCCCGGTCGGCAACGTGCTGGATGCCTTCGGCGTCGAGAAGGATGCGCGCGGCAATGCCAAGGCCAGCGTCGAATTCGTCGGTGGTTACGCAACCAACGTGCCCAAGGTGTTCGCCGCGGGCGACATCCGCCGCGGCCAGTCGCTGGTCGTCTGGGCCATCCGCGAAGGCCGCCAGGCGGCGCGTGCGGTCGACGAATTCCTGATGGGCTTCAGCGACCTGCCGCGCTGAATTAGGCCTGCATTAGGTCCCCCTCCGGAGGCGTGGGCACGGCCTGTGCTTCCTTTATCATGGGTGCAACCGCGAGCCGGGATGCCTGAGGGCGCCCCGGCTTTTCTGTTGTCATGGACCCATCCACCACCATCACCTCTCTCGTTGAATTCCGCGACTTGCGTTTCGGCTACGGTGCGCGCCCGATCCTCGACGGCGTTTCGTTCCGCGTGCCGCGCGGCAAGGTGACCGCGCTGATGGGCGCGTCCGGCGGCGGCAAGACCACGGTGCTGCGCCTGATCGGCGGCCAGCTGCGCGCGCAGCGCGGCGAGGTGCTGGTGAACGGCCAGGACGTCGGCAAGCTCGGCAGCGATGCGCTCTATGCGGCGCGGCGGCGCATGGGCATGCTGTTCCAGTTCGGCGCGCTGTTCACGGACATGAGCGTGTTCGACAACGTCGCCTTTCCGCTTCGCGAGCACACGCGGCTGCCCGAAGCCCTGATCCGCGACATCGTGCTCATGAAGCTCGACGCAGTCGGCCTGCGCGGCGCGCGGCACTTGATGCCGAGCGAGGTCTCGGGCGGCATGGCGCGGCGCGTCGCGTTGGCGCGGGCCATCGCGCTCGACCCCGACCTCGTGATGTACGACGAGCCCTTCGCGGGACTCGACCCGATCTCGCTCGGCACCGCGGCACGCCTGATCCGCCAGCTTAACGACACGCTGGGGCTGACCAGCATCGTCGTGTCGCACGACCTCGAAGAGACCTTTCGCATCGCCGACCACGTGATCATCCTGGCCAACGGCGGCATCGCCGCCCAAGGCGCGCCGGACGAAGTGCGGCAGAGCGCCGATCCGCTCGTCCACCAGTTCGTCAATGCGCTGCCCGACGGGCCGGTGCATTTCCACTATCCCGGCGCCGCCGTCGAGGACGATTTCGGCAATGCCCACGGGAGGCACGAATGAGCTGGTATCGGCCCTCCGATGTCGGCTTCGCGACCCGAAGCAAGCTGTCCGACCTGGGCATGGGCGCGCGCCTCTTTCTTCGCCTGGTGTTCCGGGGCGCGCAGAGCCTGCGCCGCTTCGGCCTGGTGCGCGACCAGATCCATTTCCTCGGCAACTACTCGCTGGCGATCATCGCGGTCTCGGGCCTCTTCGTCGGCTTCGTGCTCGGGCTGCAGGGCTACTACACGCTGCAGCGCTACGGATCTTCGGAGGCGCTGGGCTTGCTGGTGGCGTTGAGCCTGGTGCGCGAGCTCGGCCCGGTGGTCGCGGCATTGCTGTTCGCGGGCCGCGCGGGCACCTCGCTGACGGCGGAGATCGGCCTGATGAAGGCCGGCGAGCAGCTCAGCGCCATGGAGATGATGGCGGTCGATCCGGTACAGCGCATCCTGGCGCCGCGCTTCTGGGCCGGCGTGATCACCATGCCGCTGCTGGCCGCCGTGTTCAGCGCGGTCGGGGTGGCCGGCGGCTATGTGGTCGGCGTGCTCATGCTCGGTGTCGACCCGGGCGCCTTCTGGGGCCAGATGCAGGGCGGCGTCGATGTCTGGCGCGATGTGGGCAACGGCGTGATCAAGAGCATCGTCTTCGGCTTCACTGTCACCTTCATCGCGCTCTTGCAGGGCTTCGAAGCGCAGCCGACGCCCGAGGGTGTGTCCCGCGCCACCACGCGCACCGTGGTCGCCGCATCGCTCGCCGTGCTGGGACTCGACTTCCTGCTGACTGCAATGATGTTCAGCATCTAGTAAAACCGAGGCAACACATGCAACGTTCCAACAACGATATCTGGGTCGGCCTGTTCGTGCTGATCGGCGCGGCGGCACTGCTCTTTCTCGCACTGCAATCGGCCAATCTGCTGAGCCTCAGCTTCCAGAAGACCTACGCCGTGACCGCGCGTTTCGACAACATCGGCGGGCTCAAGCCGCAGACCGCGGTCAAGAGCGCGGGCGTGGTGGTCGGCCGTGTCGAATCGATCACGTTCGACGACAAGAACTTTCAGGCTGGCGTGACGATTGCGTTGCAAAGCCGTTACAGTTTCCCCAAGGACAGCTCCCTCAAAATCCTGACCAGCGGCTTGCTCGGCGAGCAGTACATCGGGATCGAAGCGGGGGCTGAGGAGAAAACGCTTCAGGCCGGTGACATCATCACCGCCACGCAGTCGGCCGTCGTGCTGGAGAACCTGATCGGTCAGTTTCTCTACAACAAGGCGGCCGACGGCAGCACGCCATCGGGTACGACCAACAAGAAATGAAACCGCGATCCAACTCCCATCTGCCGTCCGCCGTGCGCGGCGCCGTCTCCGTTCTGCGCCGCATCGGCGCGATTGCGCTTCTTGCCTTGGCAACCGGCTGCGCGACAGGGCCCAACGCCATTCCGGCCGACCCCTTCGAACCCTTCAACCGCGGGGTCTCGAGGTTCAACGACACTGTCGACGATGCGGTGCTGCGACCCGCCGCAACGGCGTACCGCCAAGTGCTGCCCTCGCCGGTGCGTACGGGCGTCAACAACTTCTTCGGCAATCTGTCCGACGTCTGGAGCTTCGCAAACAGCGTGCTGCAACTCAAGCTGCAGAACAGTGCCGAGACCTTCATGCGCGTGAACGTCAACACTGTTTTCGGACTGGGTGGCCTGCTCGACGTCGCGACCGAAGCCGGCATCGATCGCCATCCCGAGGACTTCGGTCAGACGCTGGGCCGATGGGGGGTGCCGAGCGGCCCGTACCTGGTCCTTCCGCTGCTGGGGCCCTCGACGGTGCGCGACACCGCGGCGCTGACGGTCGATCGCCAGGGCGATCTCCTGAACGCGATCCACGACATTCCGGTGCGCAATTCTCTGTATGTCCTGCGCGTGATCGATATCCGGGCCAACCTGCTGCGCGCGGGCCAGTTGCTCGACGATGCCGCGCTCGACAAGTATTCGTTCACGCGCGATGCCTTCCTGCAACGCCGGCGCAACGAGGTGCACGACGGCAACCTGCCGAACGACGGCAATTGAAATACGGCGCGCTTGCATCCGGTTGCGGGGCTTTGCGCCCGAGCGGGAACCCCGCAGGTGCATCGTTTCTCCAACTCGCCACGGTCCAGCGGACCTGAAACTTCAAACAAGGGACTTATTCGATGAACCAGATCCTGCAACGCCGTTCCATCGGACGCCTGATGCTGGCCGGCCTGCTGCTCGCGGGCGCTGCCGCCTTCGTGCGGCCCGTTCATGCGGCCGACGAGGCGCCCGACGCGCTGGTGAAGCGACTCTCGAGCGATGTGCTCGAAACCATCAAGGCCGACAAGTCGATCAAGTCGGGCGAGGTCGGCAAGATCATGCTGCTGGTCGACACCAAGATCATGCCGAACGTGAACTTCCAGCGCATGACCGCCTCCGCGGTGGGCCCGGCGTGGCGCCAGGCCACGCCCGAGCAGCAGCAGCGGCTGCAGGAAGAATTCAAGAAACTGCTGGTGCGCACCTATGCCGGCGCGCTGGACCAGGTCAGCGACCAGACCGTGTCCGTGCGCCCGTTCCGCGGTTCGCCGGACGACAAGGAAGTGCTGGTGCGCACCGAAGTCCGCGGCAGCGGTGATCCGGTGCAGCTCGACTACCGACTCGAGAAGACGCCAGGCGAGGCCGGCGGCTGGAAGATCTACAACCTGAATGTGCTTGGCGTGTGGCTGGTCGATACCTACCGCAGCCAGTTCGCGCAGGAAATCAACAGCAAGGGCATCGACGGCCTGATCGCCAAGCTGGCAGAGCGCAACAAGCTCAACGGCAAGAGCTGACGGAAGAACGCACGATGCTGGTCCTGCCGCCCAAGCTGACGCACGACGAAGCGCCGGCCTGCGTGCACATGCTGCGCCAGGGGCTCGCGGGGCAGAACGGCTCGTCCACCATCGTCGACGCCAGCGCGCTGGCCCAGTTCGATTCGTCTGCGCTCGCGGTGCTGCTCGAATGCCGTCGCGAATCCAGCGCCCTCGGCCGCGGCTTTGCGGTGAAAGGCCTTCCAACGCGCCTCCGCGAACTCGCATCGCTGTACGGCGTCGCAGGCCTGTTACCCGCCGCCCCCTGACCCTCGCACCGGCCGGCGGAGCCCGGCCCGTTCGTGAAACACCGCGGAACCGGCTTCGCCGGGCCGCTGGTGTTGCCCCCGGTGAGGGGGTGGGCGGCTACACGAAGTGAGCCAACCTGGGGGAGAGCCTAAAATCCCGTGTTCCCATGCCCGCGATCTCCTTCCAGTCGGTCTCCAAGACCTATCCCGCCTCACGCCAGCAACGCGCCCAGGGCAAGCCCGATTTGCGCGCGGTCGACGAGGTCACATTCCAGATCGAAGAGGGCGAGTTCTTCGGTCTCCTCGGGCCCAACGGTGCGGGCAAGACCACCCTCATCAGCATGCTGGCAGGCCTGTCCCGGCCGACTGCAGGCGCCATCAGCGTCCACGGGTTCGACGTGCAGCGCGACTACGCGCAGGCGCGCCGCCAGCTCGGCGTGGTGCCGCAGGAGCTGGTGTTCGATCCCTTCTTCAACGTGCGCGAAGCGCTGCGCATCCAGTCGGGCTATTTCGGCATCAAGAACAACGACGACTGGATCGACGAGCTGCTGCACAGCCTGGGCCTGGCCGACAAGGCCGGCGCCAACATGCGCCAGCTCTCCGGCGGCATGAAGCGCCGCGTGCTGGTCGCGCAGGCGCTGGTGCACAAGCCACCGGTGATCGTGCTGGACGAGCCGACCGCCGGCGTCGACGTCGAGCTGCGCCAGACCCTGTGGCAGTTCGTCGCCAAGCTCAACAAGCAGGGCAGCACGGTCCTCCTGACCACCCACTACCTCGAAGAAGCCGAAGCACTGTGCTATCGCATCGCCATGCTCAAGCAGGGCCGCGTGATCGCGCTGGACCGGACGAGCGAGCTCCTGCGCTCGGCCGCCAGCAACGTACTGCGCTTCAAGACCGATGGCATGCTGCCGTGGGCGATCGCGCAGAACGCGCGCATCACCGGGCGCATCGTGCAGCTGCCGGCGCAGAACGCGCGCGAGGTCGAGCAGTTGCTCGCTGCCATCCGGGAGGCGGGGCTGGACGTCGAGGACGTGGAAATGCGCAAGGCCGATCTGGAGGACGTGTTCATCGACCTGATGGCCGGGGAACAGACCCCGCTGGAGGTCGCCCGATGATGATCAGTGCGCTGGGCTGGCGTGCCTTGCTCTACAAGGAAACGCTGCGCTTCTGGAAGGTCGGCTTCCAAACCGTCGGTGCGCCGGTCCTGACCGCGGTGCTGTACCTGATGGTGTTCGGCCACGTGCTCGAAGACCACGTCAAGGTCTACGGCACGGTGAGCTACACGGCCTTCCTGGTGCCGGGCCTCGTGATGATGAGCGTGCTGCAGAACGCGTTCGCCAACAGCTCGTCGTCGATCATCCAGAGCAAGATCATGGGCAGCCTGGTGTTCGTGCTGCTGACGCCCTTGTCGCACTGGGGCTGGTTCATGGCCTATGTCGGCTCCTCGATCGTGCGCGGGCTGGCGGTGGGCGTGGGCGTGTTCGTCGTGACGGCGTTTTTCGCGATGCCGGGCTTCGTCGCTCCGCTGTGGATTCTCGTATTCGCCTTCCTCGGCGCCGCCATCCTCGGCACGCTGGGCCTGATCGCGGGGCTCTGGGCCGAGAAGTTCGATCAGATGGCGGTGTTCCAGAACTTCCTGATCATGCCGATGACTTTCCTGTCGGGCGTGTTCTATTCGATCAACTCGCTGCCGTCGTTCTGGCAAACCGTCAGCCACCTGAACCCGTTCTTCTACATGATCGACGGCTTCCGCTACGGCTTCTTCGGCGTGAGCGACATCTCGCCGTGGCTCAGCCTGGCGATCGTCGGCAGCGCCTGGCTGGTGGTGAGCGCGATCGCCGTTCATCTGCTGCGCATCGGCTACAAGATCAGAGGCTAGGCCATGACTGCCGAAGAACTTCAATCGATCATCCAGGCCGGCCTTTCCTGCGAGCACATCGCGCTCGAGGGCGACGGCCGCCATTGGTACGCCACCATCGTGTCTGCCGAGTTCGAAGGCAAGCGCGCGATCCAGCGACACCAGCGCGTCTACGCGACCCTCGGTGCCAAAATGCACACCGACGAAGTGCATGCGCTCTCGATGAAGACCTACACGCCGGCCGAATGGGCCGATCAATCCCCCTAGTTTTCTCGCTGGATTTCTCATGGACAAACTTCTGATTCGCGGCGGGCGCACGCTCGCCGGCGAGGTGCTCATTTCCGGCGCCAAGAACGCCGCGCTGCCCGAACTCTGCGCCGCGCTCCTGACCGACCGCCCCGTCACGCTGCACAACGTGCCGCGCCTGAACGACGTCACGACCATGCTCAAGCTGATCCGCAACATGGGCGTGGCGGCCGAGCGCGACGACAACGGCACCGTGCGCATCGACGCCGGCGCGCTGCACACGGCCGAGGCACCCTACGAACTCGTGAAGACCATGCGCGCGTCGGTGCTCGCGCTCGGCCCGCTGCTGGCGCGCTTCGGCAAGGCCAAGGTGTCGCTGCCGGGCGGCTGCGCCATCGGCTCGCGGCCGGTCGACCAGCACATCAAGGGCCTGCAGGCCATGGGTGCGGAGATCGTGGTCGAGCACGGCTACATGGTGGCGAGCCTCGCCGGCGGCGCCAAACGCCTGCACGGCGCGCGCATCACGACCGACATGGTGACCGTGACCGGCACCGAGAACTTCCTGATGGCCGCTGCGCTGGCCGACGGCGAGACCGTGCTGGAGAACGCCGCGCAGGAGCCCGAAATCTCCGACCTGGCCGAGATGCTGATCGAGATGGGCGCGAAGATCGAAGGCCACGGCACGAGCCGCATCCGCATCCAGGGCGTCGAAAAGCTGGCCGGCTGCGCGCACCAGGTGGTGGCCGACCGGATCGAGGCCGGCACCTTCCTGTGCGCCGTCGCTGCCACGGGCGGCGATGTGGTCCTGAAGCATGGACGTGCCGACCACCTCGACGCCGTGATCGAGAAGCTGCGCGAGGCCGGCGCGCGCGTGAGCGCGGTCGAGGGCGGCATTCGCATCCAGAGCCAGGGCCGCCTCAAGGCGCAGAGCTTCCGCACCACCGAGTACCCGGGCTTCCCGACCGACATGCAGGCGCAGTTCATGGCGCTCAACGCGATCGCCGAAGGCACCTCGACCGTGACCGAGACGATCTTCGAGAACCGCTTCATGCACGTCGACGAGATGCTGCGCCTGGGCGCCAAGATCCAGACCGACGGCAAGGTCGCCGTGATCGAAGGCGTCACGCAACTCTCGGGCGCGACCGTGATGGCGACCGATCTGCGCGCCTCGGCCAGCCTGGTGATCGCCGGCCTGGTGGCCGAAGGCGAAACGCTGGTCGACCGCATCTACCACCTCGACCGCGGCTACGACCGCATGGAAGCCAAGCTGCGCGGCCTCGGCGCCGACATCGAGCGCGTGGCCGGACCGGCGGAGCTGCAGCCGTGATCACGCTCGCCCTGTCCAAGGGCCGCATCTTTGAGGAAACGCTGCCGCTGCTGGCCGCGGCCGGCATCGAGGTGACCGAGGATCCCGAGAAATCGCGCAAGCTGATCCTTGCGACCTCGCAGCCCGAGGTGCGCGTGGTGCTGGTGCGCGCCTCGGACGTGCCCACCTACGTGCAGTACGGCGGCGCCGACCTGGGCGTGACCGGGCTCGACGTGCTGCTCGAACACGGCAACCAGGGCCTCTACCAGCCGCTGGACCTGCGCATCGCGGCCTGCCGCCTGAGCGTGGCCGTGCGCGCCGACTACGACTACGCCTCGGCGGTCAAGCAGGGCTCGCGCATCAAGGTCGCGACCAAGTACGTCGGCCTGGCGCGCGAGTTCTTCGCCGGCAAGGGCGTGCACGTCGACCTGATCAAGCTCTACGGCAGCATGGAGCTCGCGCCGCTCACCGGCCTGGCCGACGCCATCGTCGACCTGGTGTCGACCGGCAACACGCTCAAGGCCAACCAGCTGGTCGAGGTCGAGCGCATCATGGACATCAGCGCTCGCCTGGTGGTCAACCAGGCTGCGCTCAAGCTCAAGCAGGCGCCGATCCGTCGCATCGTCGACGCTTTCGCCTCCGCCATTCCTGCACCCTGACGATGAACCTGAAAGCCTCTCCCGCCCGCCTGTCGACCGCCTCGGCCAGCTTCGAAGCGGATTTCAAGGCGCGGCTGCACTGGTCGGCCGAAGCCGACGCGGCCATCGAGCAGGTGGTTGCGGGCATCCTCGCCGACGTCCGGCAGCGCGGCGACGCGGCGGTGCTTGAGTACACGCGGCGCTTCGACCGCCTCGACGTGGCCGGCATGGAGGCGCTGGAGCTCACGGCCAATGAGCTGCGCGCCGCCTTCGATGCGCTGCCCGCCGCGCAGCGCGAGGCGCTCGAAGCTGCCGCCGGCCGCGTTCGCAGCTACCACGAGGCGCAGAAGAAGGCCAGCGGCGAGAGCTGGAGCTACCGCGACGCCGACGGCACCCTGCTGGGCCAGAAGGTCACGCCGCTCGACCGCGTGGGCATCTACGTACCGGGCGGCAAGGCCGCCTATCCGTCGAGCGTGCTGATGAACGCCATTCCCGCCCACGTCGCGGGCGTGGGCGAGATCATCATGGTCGTGCCCACGCCGGCGGGGGAGAAGAACCCGCTGGTGCTGGCTGCGGCGTACGCGGCCGGCGTGACGCGCGTCTTCACCATCGGCGGTGCGCAGGCCGTGGCCGCGCTGGCCTACGGCACCGCCACCATCCCGGCGGTCGACAAGATCACCGGCCCCGGCAACGCCTACGTGGCTGCCGCCAAGCGCCGCGTGTTCGGCACCGTCGGCATCGACATGATCGCCGGCCCGAGCGAGATCCTGGTGCTGGCCGACGGCAGCACGCCGGCCGACTGGGTGGCGATGGATCTCTTCAGCCAGGCCGAGCACGATGAGCTGGCGCAGAGCATCCTGCTTTGCCCCGACGCGGCGTACATCGATCGCGTGCAGCAGGAAATCGACCGCCTGCTGCCCTCGATGCCGCGCGCCGAAATCATCGCCGCCTCGCTCAACGGCCGCGGCGCGCTGATCCATACCCGCAGCATGGAAGAAGCCTGCGCCATCAGCAACCGCATCGCGCCCGAGCACCTGGAAGTCAGCAGCCGCGACCCGCATCGCTGGGAACCGCTGCTCAGGCACGCCGGCGCGATCTTCCTCGGCGCCTACACCAGCGAAAGCCTGGGCGACTACTGCGCCGGCCCCAACCACGTGCTGCCCACCAGCGGCACCGCGCGCTTCAGCTCGCCGCTCGGGGTCTACGATTTCCAGAAGCGCTCCAGCCTGATCGAGGTGAGCGAAGAGGGCGCGCAGGCCCTGGGCCGCATCGCCGTGACGCTGGCCGAAGGCGAGGGCCTGCATGCGCACGCCGAGGCGGCCCGCCTGCGCCTGCGCTGAGGAGGGGCGGAAACGATGCGAATCCCCTCGAGCGCGTCCCGGCGCTGCGTGGCCGTCGCCCTGCTGGCCTTCGGCGCCGCCTGCCAGGCCATGAGCATCCGCGAGCTGCGCTTGCTCGAAGCCAACGAGAAGGAAGGCAAGGCCTACGCCAGCTATTACCTGGTCGGCGTGGTCGAAGGCCTGCGCGAAGCCAGCGAGGCCGAGCAGCGCGCCGGGCAGAAGCCGCTCTTCTGCGTCAATGGCCGCCGGCTCGAGCCTTCGATGGCACGCTCGCTCTACCAGACCGAACTCATCCGCAACGCCGACAGCTACGAGGCCGACATGCCGGTGCAGCTCGTGGTCTCGGCCGCGCTGCGCAACAGCTACCGTTGCATCCCCTGAATCGAATGAAGTCTTCCGCCCCCCCCACCACCACGCGCGCCCTGGGCCGCATCCGCGTCGACGTCCAGTCCATGCATGCCTATGCCGTGCAGGATGCGCGTGGGCTGATCAAGCTCGACGCCATGGAGAACCCCTTCGGCCTGCCGCCTGCGCTGCAGACGGCACTGGGCCAGCGCCTGGGGGCTCTCGCGCTCAACCGCTACCCCGGCGACCGCAGCGCCGACCTGCAGCGCGCGCTGGCTGCCCACGCCGCAATGCCCGAAGGCTTCGCGCTGATGCTCGGCAACGGCTCGGACGAGCTGATCTCGCTGCTTGCCATGGCTTGCGACCTGCCGGGCGCCGCCATCGTCGCGCCCGTTCCCGGCTTCGTGATGTATGCGATGAGCGCCCAGCTGCAGGGCCTGCGTTTCGTCGGTGTGCCGCTCACGGCCGATTTCGAGCTCGACGAAGCCGCCATGCTCGAGGCCATCGCGCGCGAGAAGCCGGCCATCGTGTACCTGGCGTACCCCAACAACCCGACCGCCAATCTCTGGGACGACGCCGTGATCGAGAAGATCGTCGACGCCCAGGGCGTGCAGGGCGGTCTGGTGGTGATCGACGAGGCCTACCAGCCCTTTGCCGGCCGCAGCTGGATCGACCGCATCGCGCGCCACGGCCATGTGCTGCTGATGCGCACCCTCAGCAAGTTCGGCCTGGCGGGCGTCCGGCTGGGCTACCTGATCGGCCCGGCGGCCCTGATCGCCGAGGTCGACAAGGTGCGCCCGCCCTACAACATCAGCGTGCTCAACTGCGAATGCGCGCTGTTCGCGCTGGAGCATGCCGAGGTGTTCGCCGGGCAGGCGGCCGAGATCCGCATCCAGCGCGCCCGCATCTTCGAGGCACTGGGGCGGCTCCCCGCGGTGAAGAGCTGGCCCAGCGACGCCAACATGATCCTGGTGCGCGTACCCGATGCCGCAAAGACCTTCGAGGGCATGAAGGCGCGCGGCGTGCTGGTCAAGAACGTTTCTAAAATGCATTCATTGCTGGCGAACTGCCTGCGCCTGACCGTCGGAACCGCCGACGAGAATGCGCAGATGCTCGCGGCCCTCGAAGCATCCCTATGAACACCCCCTCGGCACCCGAAGCAGTCGTCGCCGCCGGCGCGCGCACCGCGTCCGTCACGCGCAACACGGCGGAGACGAAGATCACGGTCCGCGTCGACCTCGACGGCACCGGCCGTTCGAAGCTCTCGACCGGCATCGGCTTCTTCGACCACATGCTCGACCAGATCGCCCGCCACGGCCTGATCGATCTCGACATCGACTGCCAGGGCGACCTGCACATCGATGGCCACCACACGGTGGAGGATGTGGGAATCACCCTCGGCCAGGCGGTCGCCCGCGCCGTCGGCGACAAGAAAGGCATCCGCCGCTACGGCCACGCCTACGTGCCGCTCGACGAGGCGCTGAGCCGTGTCGTGATCGATTTCTCGGGCCGCCCCGGCCTGGTGATGCACGTGCCCTTCACCAGCGGCATGATCGGCACTTTCGACAGCCAGCTGACCTACGAGTTCTTCCAGGGTTTCGTCAACCACGCCTTCGTGACGCTGCACATCGACAACCTCAAGGGCGTCAACGCCCACCACCAGTGCGAAACCGTGTTCAAGGCCTTCGCGCGCGCGCTGCGCGCTGCGCTCGAACTCGATCCGCGCTCGGCCGGCGTCATTCCTTCCACCAAGGGTTCCCTCTGAGCCAGCAGAACACCGTCGCCGTCGTCGACTACGGGATGGGCAACCTGCGCTCCGTGTCGCAGGCCGTCCAGCATGCGGCCGACCAGGTCGGGGTCGAGGTCTTCGTGACCTCCGATCCCGAGGTCGTGCGCCGCGCCACACGCGTCGTGCTGCCGGGGCAGGGCGCCATGCCCGACTGCATGCGCGAACTGCGCGACTCCGGCCTGCAGGAATCGGTGCTCGAAGCGGCGGCCGGCAAGCCGCTTTTCGGCGTCTGCGTCGGCATGCAGATGCTGCTGTCGCACAGCGACGAGGGCCCGACCGACGGGCTGGGGCTGATACCCGGCGACGTCCGCAAGTTCGAACTGGCCGGACGTACCCAACCGGACGGCAGCCGCTACAAGGTGCCGCAGATGGGCTGGAACCAGGTGCGGCAGGCGCAGCCCCATCCGGTATGGGCCGGGGTGCCCGACCTTGCGTACTTCTATTTCGTGCACAGCTTCTATGCGAAGCCGTCCGATGCCAGACACAGCGTCGGCGAGGCCGATTACGGCGCGACCTTCACGGCTGCCATCGCACGCGATAATATTTTCGCCACCCAGTTCCACCCCGAAAAGAGTGCGGACCACGGGTTGCAGCTCTATCGAAACTTCCTCCACTGGAACCCCTAGTCCACCTCCGGGTTGCCTTGCCATGCTGTTGATTCCCGCCATCGATCTCAAAGACGGCCATTGCGTTCGCCTGAAACAGGGCGACATGGACCAATCCACCACGTTCAGCGAAGACCCGGCCGCGATGGCACGCAGGTGGCTCGAAGCCGGCGCGCGGAGGCTGCATCTGGTCGACCTCAACGGCGCCTTTGCCGGCAAGCCGCAGAACCACGCGGCGATCAAGGCGATCCTGCGCGAGGTGGGTGACGACATCCCGGTGCAGCTCGGCGGCGGCATCCGCGACCTGGACACCATCGAGCGCTACATCGACGACGGGCTGCGCTACGTGATCATCGGCACCGCCGCGGTCAAGAACCCCGGCTTCCTCAAAGACGCCTGCAGCGCCTTCGGCGGTCACATCATCGTCGGCCTCGACGCCAAGGACGGCAAGGTCGCGACAGATGGCTGGAGCAAGCTCACGGGCCACGAGGTGGCCGACCTCGGCAAGAAGTTCGAGGACTACGGCGTCGAGTCGATCATCTACACCGACATCGGCCGCGACGGCATGCTCTCGGGCATCAACATCGAGGCCACCGTGCGGCTCGCGCAGGCGCTCAGCATTCCGGTGATCGCATCGGGCGGGCTGTCGAACATGGCCGACATCGACAAGCTCTGCGCGGTGGAGTCCGACGGCATCGAGGGCGTGATCTGCGGCCGCGCGATCTACTCGGGCGACCTGGACTTCGCGGCCGCCCAGGCGCGCGCCGACGAACTGGCCGACGCCGCCTGATCCTTCAACGAGCGTGCTCTCCGCGCTCGCCATCGCCAACTACCGCTCGCTGCGCCAGCTCACGGTGCCGCTCGGCCGGCTGACGGTCGTCACCGGGCCGAACGGCAGCGGCAAGTCGAGCGTGTACCGCGCGATGCGTCTCCTGGCCGACACGGCCCATGGCGGCATCGTGCGTTCGCTGGTGCGCGAGGGCGGCCTGTCTTCCACGCTCTGGGCCGGGCCCGAGCGCTTTTCGGCCGCCATGCTGCGCGGCGAGGCGCCGGTGCAGGGGACGGTGCGCAGCGAGCCGGTCAACCTGCGGCTCGGCTTTGCCGGTCATGAGGCCGACGACTTCGGCTACGCGATCGACGTCGGCCTGCCGCCGCCGGTGCCGCCTTCGGCTTTCTCGCACGACCCCGAGATCAAGCGCGAGGCAATCTGGAACGGCCCTGTCCTGAGGCCTGCGACGCAGTTGGTCGATCGCAAGGGCGCCTCGCTGCGCCTGCGCGGCGAGCGCAGCGGAAGCTGGGAGCCGGTGGGCCGCCCGATCGCCGCCTTCGCGAGCATGATGACCGAGTACGCCGATCCGCAGGCCGCGCCTGAAATGCTCACGCTGCGCGAGCAGATGCGCTCATGGCGCTTCTACGATCACTTTCGTTCCGACGCCGGCGCACCCGCGCGCCAGCCGCAGTTGGGAACCTACACGCCGGTCCTTGCCGACGATGGCGCCGATCTTGCCGCCGCGCTGCAGACCATCCGCGAGATCGGCGACACCGAGGCGCTGGATCGCGCGGTCGACGACGCCTTTCCCGGCGCGCGCATCGAGGTGGCCTTTGGTGCCGACGGCCGCTTCCAGACGCTGATGCACCAGCATGGGCTGCTGCGCCCGCTGAGCGCGGCCGAGCTTTCCGACGGCACGCTGCGCTACCTGCTGTGGATCGCGGCGCTGCTCACGCCTCGGCCGCCGGCACTCATGGTGCTGAACGAGCCGGAGACCAGCCTCCACCCCGACCTGCTGTCGCCCCTGGGCCGGCTGATTGCGCAATGCGCGGTCGGCTCCCAGGTGATCGTCGTGTCCCATGCGGTGCGGCTCATTGCGGCGCTCGAAGAGGCGGCCGGCGACCACGGCGCCGGCGGGCTGCCGGCGCTGCAGTCGGTGGTGCTGGAAAAGACGCTGGGCGAAACGCGCATTGCCAACCTCGACATGGGCGACATCCCGCCCTGGTACTGGCCGGCGCGCTAGCCGCTTATTCCGCCTTCACCGCCATCGTCTGAATGATGGTCTCCAGCTGGGCGCTCATGGGCAAGTCGATGCTGGTCTGCGACAGCGGCAGCTTGCGCAGGAACCAGCGCTTGTACTGGCGCTCGATCTCCC
>Ga0307515_10001853_pt1 | contig 47116 bp, 54 predicted proteins | sample 17_EM_MG_FD_194513 | JGI IMG/M metagenome (GOLD analysis project Ga0307515, IMG submission 194513) | Populus trichocarpa ectomycorrhiza microbial communities from riparian zone in the Pacific Northwest, United States - 17_EM | ecosystem: Host-associated > Plants > Roots > Unclassified | place... | reverse complement strand
ATCCACCTAACTCCTCTCTAGGCGATCTTGCACTACCTTCTCTCGACATTGATGGGCCTGCCTTCCCGGAAATCCGTGGAGTGATCAACAGCCGGCAGTTGTCACTCTTTAACCGGCAGTATAGCATCGAGATGGACACTCTTCACGACCGATTCAAGGACGAGATGATTAATCCATGGATCAGGAGTCTGAAAGAGGAAGGAGAAAAGGCTCTTCTCGGGGCCACTGAGACGAGCTTGCTGGCCGCGAAGGAACTGATCACCTCCGCCCTTCTTGAGAGACAAGATCGGTGCAAGCGAGAGCTAGATGACAAGGCAAACCTTGTTGGTGAAGAAAGAGTGGAGCATCTTGCGGCCGTATACAGCAACCTCATGGCGGCTGAAGGGGCATTGAAGGCATTGCGCAGCCACGCCGAAGATCTGCAACCATTTGAAGGGCGCCTGTGATTTTCCCGTGATTTATGAGCTTGTGTCCGCTGGCAAACTCGACGATGAATCGATGAACCGTAAACTACCTCTTACTCACTGCGTTCTAGATATAATAGTACAATAATAGAGATGTGGGCTAAGGAAGCAGATTACATACAGCAGTACGACGTCCGTGGCAAACTCCAACTGACTCAAGTGGTCTGTCGCTTACTCTCCCGATCCCGATGGGCGGCGCATCATCTCTCCGTCTAATGACAAGATCGTTCGGACTTGGGATGTCAAGACTGATGCTGCAGTTGGAAAGCCTCTAGAGGGGTATATGCACAGCCAATGGACAGCGCATTACCTCTGGAACCAATGACAAGGCCACCTGTGTGTGGAACTCATTCCATATTTTTCAATCCAACACTCCACTTCTTGTAATCCAATGTTTTTATGCACCACCAGACCCAGGTGCTGTGTCAGAGAACCAGAGGGTCGCTTACTATATTGAATACCCCCAGATCGCCGTACACTGAAGAGGGATAACTAAGGGTCGAGTGATGAGGACGAGGTTGGTAGCACAAAGGCACAAATACATCGTGCTTGCGACAGAGGCAGGTAGAGAGAAACAGGCGCATCGAAAGCATGAGCTGCATATTTTCACCCAAGGAGAGGCATTGAAGTGGCGGTGTGCCTAGCGTGTTATAGTTGCGTGGTGAGAAACCTGAGTCGATGCCGCTGTCAGTTGGGGTAGGATGGGTAGATAACACGAACGGCGAACCATAGACCATAGGAATGACCACGCAAAACCAGGACCATAGGCGCGTCGAGACATTGGGTTGACCACTGGAGCCAATCGTTCATTGGGAAATCAAGTTCGAATTGTAGTGGGAGTGGCGACACTGTGGGGGATGGAGGCGCAGGCCGTTTTGTAGGCTTGGATTATACCGTGGCTGAGTGGTGAGGAGTGAAGATTTCCCGACGAGGCGACATGGTAGAGGTAGAAGCTGCGGACAGAAAAAGTCAAAAGAACGAATGGGCACGTCGTGTTGAGGGAAGGGAGGTGGACAGAATTGCAAAACCATAAGACGCACTTTCAACGGAGAATACTTGGGATGTCGATGCGGTTTACTTGCTGGTCAAGTGGGAAGTGAGTTTGGCATTGCAAGCGATGCGTGGGGTGATTAGTGAATACGAGCCGCGTATATATGTTGGAGTAATGTTGTAGTCAACATTGGAGGGAGGGTAAAGAAGCAACTGGTAAGAAAACAGGAGATGCGTCGATCGGATTTGAGCGTCCCCTCGTAGGAGTCCCCGCAAAAAGGAAGCACTACAGAGAATGACTGGTGTTTGGTGGAGGTAAATGACTGCACACCGCGACTGAATGCTGAAGGGACGACTTCGAGAGCTCCTCGTCCAGGGCAAAAAGGATGGGCGAGACCGTACCTATCAGGATGATACCCTGTATAGCTGTGTGCGCAACGTCCTAGCATCCTCAGCAAAGAATCCTGGGAGTCGAAAAGGCGTCGAGCCACCTGGATATAGGTTGTACATGTTCCACTTTGTCGAGATCCACGACGAGCATAGATCAGACGCAATGCTCGAACACTACTCCCGGCAGCGAGAGAGAGAGATCGATACTTACGATACACACGCGACGTGTGACAAGGGGAGAGGACTCATAAGCATCAGATCTCATCTTGAGGAGTTTGATATCGTGTGCGTCTCAACACTTGAGGGTTGTACGAGTGAGCCCAGTTGGTCACATCAATCAAGCGACAATATTAAGGTAATATTCGGCAGTAGCCTATGAGATGGCGTCGGCGAAGCATTCAAGGCTGGGTTTGAAGGACGCTAATATTTTGAACCCGTGGATATCAAGCGATTCTCTCCAGCTTTCCGTCGCCTCCACAATTGCTGTGTCCTCGGTGGACATAATGCCCATATCGCATATTGACTCGAAGGTGCCTCTCCGTAGAGGCGGGCGACTTGACAACGCGCCTACCTTTCACAACCTCACCCACCTCCCGCCATAGCGGATCCCGCAATGATTCTAGCCACTCTGCGCGTCATTTGGTATAGCAGCCACAGCGGTGTGCGATGAGATCGACAAGGTGTTTAACCTCGACCTTGAGGTGCGACAGCCTCTGAAAGCGCTTCACAAGGGAGTCGAGAGCCCCAAGTCGGACACAACATTATACAAGGTCCTCCTGAGTGCTATGGAGAAAGTCACCGATCTCGATGAGAGCTCTCCTCATACGCGGTTCGCCCAACTGTACGTGATGTGGTTGCACTCAAGCTCACATGCACACAGAGCTAATAATTTGCAATCCCACAGACTGGGCGCAATGGAAGCAATGGAAAATCTTGTAAGGGCGCTCCAGGCTACGCGATCGCCGCTCGAGAACAAGCCTTCCGACCCAACGCATGAGGCCACGATGAATTCCCCCGGGAACAAGAACCTGGAAACGCTCTTAACTTTGCACTCAGTATCCTCAAGACCAACTTTCGGCCGGAACATCGTCACGAGTTTATTGGCGGGTTCAAGGATGCGACCTCCGAGATTTTCGTGTGCCAACAGAACAACGAAGGCACCTCCAAACATGTATGGTACCTTTATGTGGTTTCTTGGCAGAGGATTGGTCACCCTTCCTCTGTCGAGAACATCGCCAATATTCAGGACCACGTCGGGCAGGCCTTCGATTCCGTCCTTCATGTCCATCCTTTTGCCGTCTCACTAGAAGGAGAAAGTCAAGTTACCCTGCCTACATATGCGATCCTCAGCCACAATCTCGAGACCGCCACTCGACACGAGAAGCTAGCTCGACAAATCGGCAAGGCCTGGGTGGATGACCGCGTCCGCAGACACAATGCGCAGGTTCAAGACATTGGTGCCTTGCAAGTGTCGCTGTTTGTGATCTTATGGAGTGGGACAGTAGAGCAACTAAAACGGCACAGTGCGTACTCCTCCGACCAGAGCTCGAGAGGGCAGTGGAGGAGCCGGAAAGGGCGTCGCAAGAGGCAATCGTACGCTCGAAGAAGCAATGCTTCGCGATTGCGTTCTACGGAATGGTCAAGGCCGGCAGCCCAATGCGCTTGTGGGCCGTATGATTCTCCCACCGGATGGTGAGTCTGATGATTCTTGTACGCCATACTCTATATTGAGTATCACTGCAGATCTCTCATCTACAGTGTGGCCATGCCGGCTTCGCCATGTCGAAGGCCAGGCGGTCCCTGAACTGCAGTTCCAGGCCGAACCACTCCTCGTTACGTTGAAGAAGCTTCTGTCTCATCAATATAGCCAGAAGGTGGCAGACTTACCGACTGCCGGAAAAGTCTATATTCGAAGCCTGAATCTCTGACGCTCCGTCCAACTCTTCGGACGAAGACAGCCTACTCAGGGCGATACATAACCAATGAATTGACCTCCACACTGTTACTCGCGATAACCTGTTGAAGTTTGAGACACCTGAGTTTAGTGGCGGTTGGGGGACAGAATGTGAGGATCCTGGTCAGTTTCATGTCCCGCTGGACAGTCTTCTTTTCAACTGAATTCTATGTTCAGCTAGGTCAATTGAATGATATCGTCCGATTGTGTCTACGATTCGATCTCAAGTTTTATCTGAGCGGGGTCGACTGGCCGTTGCTGACAGTCGAGTTCGACTCGCTGCGTGGCCACCGAATGGATGGTATTTACGAGGCTGGTCGCAATACTCTGACAGCCTTTCCCAGTTGCTGACCCTTATATTCAGTTCATTGTCTTACCAGTGATTATCTCTGAGTGTAGGCGCACCACTCCAGCTGTGACCGATTCACCATAAGAGTATCGGTCAAGGTCCCCGTGATGTGAGACTTCCTATTTGCCAAGTGATCACGCCTGACTTCCCCGGTTCAAATTTGAATCGCTCGTCCGTCTCGTAGCACCTGACCCGAACCGACCGTGCTGATTGTATCATTCAAGGGGATTCCACGTAGTGACTGGAAGCGTCTCCCTGAACTTATCATAAGCGGGTTCATTGGGAGGGCGAACGTGGTTGTCTGCACTCGCCTGGACCAAGTCTCGCAGGAAAATATGGATGAGCAACTGAGGGCTTTGACAAAGACACCCTGACCGAGAGACATTTTGAACACCAATCGTGTGGTCCCTTGCTTCTCTCGGATTTGCTTGACAGATCCAATATTACCAAACCTCCGCTCGAGGCCATTTGGAATAAGGATACTCTGGTTATTATGTACATCGACTACTGTTCTCAATAGCTTGCGTTGAATAACCGTCTAGTGCACCATCAAAATTCTAGGGGTGAAAGACCCACGAGCTACTTATGACCAGTTCTCCATCCAAGTATGGCGCGACAAACTCCAAGCGGAGCTCCATGCTAGTGGTCTTCCCAGGGCGGGCCCTCCAAAGGTTGACCAAAGAAATGATCGACAGCGCTCGGGTCAACGCGCTTCTTAGCGAGGCGGATACTGTCATTGGACTGTTAATAGTTCTTCTTCAGCCTCGAGGTCTACCACCGCCCCCCATGGTCGCCTTTACTCCTCAAGCGAGTCCGCCAGGAAACGGCCACAATATCACCGTCCTTCATGTTCCAACTTGCAATCCCAGGGACTCCTGCGGTGAACGGCGCAGTCCATTATTGCGACGCCCGAAATCGAGAAAGACGCGCTGGGTGATATTTGTACACGGCCGACACCTCCAACTGTTTCCGGTGTCCGCCGACGATCGATCAGCGGTGGTGGGATCTGTCCGCCGTCGGACACGAGCTCATCAGGTCGACGAATGGAGTCGGCTGTATTGAGTGCTGCTGCCCTCACCCCACGGATAAATACTTTGCCTACTCCACCTTTGGTTCATCCCTATTGGATGCCGGAGATATGCACTCGTCCTCCGCTAGCTTCCTTAAGTTTCAGAGGTCAACCCAAGTGGTTTATTGACATGCGGACCACCATTTTCACAGGTATTAGGGATGATGCTTCGTCTGCCGTGATCCGCTGCTACTACTTTCCGAGGCTGAGTGGCAGTCCGGATCGATCTTGTTATTGGGTGGTATTTGGCGTCGCGCCACCCAAATTTGCATTATTTTTGTTCTATCCCCGTTGCGCGCGCAGTGGTGGCGAGGGCATTGCCGGGACACGAGTCAGATGTGGGCGAGTCCGACCCGTATGTATGATAAAGCAAACTAGCAATATGGAATTATAGCGGGATACCAAAGAGGGATTGCCAATGGTAATGGGTTCCCTCCTTTCCCAAATTGCGCTCCCTTGCTTTCATATAGAAACCGCAAGCTGTTAGTGGGTCTGTGTTCTGTATCGGCTTGTGCGTCTCGTGTTGTATATCTGTATCTCTTGTTTGTCCCAGTTTCCTTGTTGTGTTTGTGCGTTTCCTTATTTGGATGTCCCGTTGAACGTTGACGCATGTGTTCTCACTTGCATACTCGTATATATAGGGTAGCGTAGAGTACTCCTCTGGCTCACCCGCGTGCCGGGCTTGCCACCCTTTTTTGGAGCCGCAAAATAGACATTACGCCCAACCGATTGTTAAAGGTTTTCTCTCATCTCCATACGAAAACTGCCAGTTTCTCTACTTAGCTTAATGCTGTATGTCCCGTGTTGCCTCTTAGATCCGACCACTTCTGACCGCATCCAGCGGTGCCCTGGCCACCACAGTCCGGTACAGAACGTGATATTCTGTTAAGAACTGTATTTCGCGAAGCAAGACCCGATTACTACCAACCCTGTCTGAATTTGGCTTAGCCCCAATAGGCCGTCCTGGCTCTTCAGGGTAACCAAGCCATCGCTTGCGAGTGAGTGGGTTCTTACTTTCCCCGCGTTCCTGACCGCAGATGAGAGAGTATGAGGGAGAAGGTGGTCGTCAAGTCATATCTATATCGTAACAGCTGTGAAGTCTCGTTGTCACGATTTCATCCTTGAGAATTCGGGTATCGCACTTGAGTTCATCAACAAGTGAATTGAAAACCAAGGTCTTAAACTAGACGCCTACCATCCCACCGGGCCTTGGCCATCTTCGTAGCTTAATGGGCCTCGTATCCTTCGACGCGACCCTCGGACACACCAAGTAGCACGAGTTCCTAGTTCGGCTTCACTTCCGCACCGCCCTCGACTTTATTCACCTTCTCCTCGTGGGGCGGGGGTTGTGAGTCGTCCTGCTCCTGCGCTTGCCGCATGGAGAATGGAATCCCTGGCGCACTCTTCGGGCCCGCTGACAGAGCCAGAGACGGTGAGACCTCCGCCATAGCTGATGAATACGACAGGACAGGTTTCCGTCATGGGGTGTTACCAGCATCGGGAGTGAAGGACGAACGGCCGAGCCCGACTCCGGATCCAGCATTCGCGAAGAGAAAAGCGACAGGGGTGACGCTTGCCCGAGGTTGCAATATTGACTTGGGTTGAAACGAAGAGTGATGAGTGATGATTGGGCTGGGAAATGTGGCCCATGGCCCGTTGCCGTGGTAGGCGTAGGTTCGATCCTTGAGGTGGCGGTGCGCCTGGTATGCTAGAGTTGCGCAGTGAGAAAAACCTTGAGTCAGGTTGCGCTCTGTTTGGTTGGATGCGTGGATGACGTAAACGGCGAACCATAAACATGTCCGCGCAAAAACAGGACCACACGCTCTTGGAGATATCGCGCTGACCACTGGGCCCACTCGTTTACTACGGGATAACGTTCGAATGGTGGTGGTCGAATTGTGGTGGGAGCGGCCATGTAGCGGGGACGGAGATGTAGCCCATTATATGGGATTAGCTTTCATGACGACCAAGTGAGGAGTGAGGATGGTGACAGTGGTAGAGGGAGAAGCTGCGAACGGAGAATTAGAAGAACGACATGGGCGCGTCGTGTTGAAGGAAGGCATCTGAACAAACTCACAAAAACCATAATCAGAGATTTCAACGGGGAAATTTTGGGATGTTGATGGGTTTAGTTGGTCGAGTGGGAAGCGAAAGTGATATCGCAAGCGATGCGTGAGGTGGCTGGTAAATGCGAACGATATATGTTGGAGTAATATTGTAGCCGATACCGGAGGGAGGGCGAGGCAGTAAACGGCAAGGCAGCCGAATCTGCCTCGGTCGTGCTCGAGCGCTCCTCGAAGGAGTCCCCGCAAAGGGAGCATTACAAAGAATGACTGGTGTTTGGGTGGAGGCGAATGATTGCATAACCCGATTGGATGATGAAAGGTGCGTAAGGATAGTACAAGAGACCACTCCAAGGGCTCCTCCAACACCGACGACCCGGAGCGAAATGAGTGTGGATGGGTGAAGTCATACCTATGAGGGTAAACCCTTACATCTCCGTGTGCTTGTCCATGCGACGTCCTAGCAGAGGAAGGATCCTGGACGTCGAAAAGGCAGTGGGTCTGTTTAGCGACGAGCACGGACGCAACGTGGTATACGATTGGTGTCCTCAGCAGCGAGAGATGGATACTTACCTCATCGGAGAATACACAACGACGTGTGGCAGGGGACAGGAATCGTGAGCATCATATATCATCTTGAAAAGTTCGATATCGTGTGCACTAGGGTTGTAGGAGTGGGCTTGGTGGGTCGGTAAACAACACATCAATGTTAAAACAATATTCGGGAGTTTTCCATGATATGGCGTAGGCGACGGGTTCAAGGCTGCGTTTCAAGGCATAAATAGAGAATAATATTTTGATCCCGTCTCCGCACGGCGCACAAGTACTACGTCCTCGGTAGACAAGACATGGCGTCCTCATTCTTTCCACGCAATTACAAAGGTGATATTCCCCCCCCACCGTCCCGACGATCATCCCCATCATCATCCGAATATACACCACCTGACAGCCCTCACCTAGCGGATCTGACAGCGATTGTTGCCACTCTGCAGTCCGTTGATGCAACAGCGACATTGGTGTGCAATGAGATCGACAATGCCCCCGAGCCCGAACACGAGGTGCCCGAACACGAGGTGCGACAAGCCCTGAAGGACCTCCGTAAAGCGGTAGAGAATCTCAGGTCCGATATAATCGTATACAATGTCCTCCTGAAAGAACTCGATCGTAGACCCATACAACGGTATGTGATGGGGTTGCGCTCACAGAGCCAATAATTCACAATATCACAGACTGGAAACAAGGGAAGAAAGGGAAGAAAAGGAAAGCCTTGAGAGGGCGCTCAGGGCCACACAGCTAGTGCTCGAGGTGAACCCAGCGGGCGATCACCATCAAGCCACGATGGAACCCTCCGGGAGCGAGAAACCTGGAAGAGCCCTCAACCGTGTGCTCTATGTGTTCAGGTCCAACCTTCCGCTGAGAGATCTTCTCGATCTCTTCGGGGACCTCAAGGACGCAACCGACGAGGTTCTCGTGTGCCAACGGAACAACCAACATGCTTTCAAATTTCTATGGTACCTCCATGTGGCCAAGGAGCAGTGGACTGCACTCTCCTCTCACAGTGTCGGTCTCATCAGCAATGTTGAGGGCCGCGTCTGGAAGGCCTTCGATTCCGTCCTTGGCGCCTTTCGGGTTCAGCCTTTCGCCGTTTCACCAGAACAAACCCGTCGTGTAGATAACCTGCCTACGTTCGCGATCCTCACCCACAATCGAGAGGCCGCTACTCGACACAAGGAGCAAGCTCGACGAATCGGCAGAGCCTGGGTGGACGACCATATCCGGGGATACTATATCCACGTTCGAAAGCTTGATATCCTGCAAACCTCGCTGTTTGAGCTCTTATGGAGCGGCACAGTGGAACAACTGAAGCAGCACAATCTGTACTCCTCCGACGATCCTGAGCGACCAGAGTTCGAGAGGGCAGTGAAGGAACTGGAAAGTGTGCTGCAGGAGGCGATAGTACGCTCGAAGAAGCAGCAGTTCTCGATTGCGTTGTGCGGAATGGTCAAGGCAGGCAAGTCGCTGTTCTTGAATGCACTCATGGGCAAGTCGATTCTCCCATCAGAGGGTGAGTCCGTTAATTCTCGTATACCCTATCCTATACTGAGTATCACTGCAGACCTCCCTTCTACGGCTTGGCCATGCCGGATTCGCCATGTGGAAGGCCAGACTGTCCCCAAACTGCGATTCCAGGCCAAACCATTCCTCTCTGCGTTGAAGAAGCTTCAGGCTCATCAGTACGGCCGGAAGATGCAGACTTACCAATCGCCGGCGGAGATCTATGACACCCTGTCTGACCCTTCGGACGAAGAAATCTTACTCAGGACGATACACAGGCAGTGGGCTGACCTCCATGCTACTACCCGCGAGAACCTGCTGAAGTTTGAGACATCCGAGTTTGCATTGCCTTCAATGGCGAGTGGGGAACATGATGTGAAGATCTTGGTGAGTCTCGTGTCCTACTGAACCGTTCTGTCTTCAACTGAGTGCTTTGTTCAGTTAGGTCAATTGAACGATATCGTCCGGTTGTGCCAACGATTCGATCTCAAGCTTGATATGGGCGAGGTCGACTGGCCATTGCTCACGGTCGAGTTCGACTCACTGCGTGGTTACCTACTGGGTGGTATATACGAGGTTGGTTGCAATGCTCTGACGGTCTTCCTCAGTTGCTGACCCTTATTGTTAGTTCATCGACGTGCCAGTGAGTAGCTCTACATATAGGCACACCACCTCATCTGTGACCGATTCACCACCAGGATATTGGTGGAGGCTTCCGTGATGTGAGGTTTTCCTTTTGCCGTGATCGCGCCTGACCTTCCATCCCAGGTCAATCTTGAATCGCTCGTCCGCCGAGTGGCATCCGAATCGAGCACGGTCGTACCGTTTGTGTCATTCGAGGAGATCCCTCATAGTGACTGGAAGCGTCTCCCTGAACTTGTCGCAAGCGAGTTCATTGGGAGGGCGAATGTAGTTGTCTGCACTCACCTGGACCAAGTCTCGCAGGAAAATATGAAGGAGCAGTTGAAAACTGTGACAACGGTATTCTGGCCGAGAGGCGTTTTGGATACCAATCGTGTGATCCCTTGCCCTCTCATGGGTTTAACTGCGAGAGATTTGCTCGACAGATCTACAATAGCAAAACCTCGGTTCGAGGACATTTGGAATAAGGATACATTGGGTTATCATGTACGTGAGCCACTGTTTTTAATAGCCCACGTTGACTAGCCGTCCAGTGCGCCGCCAAAATTCTAGGGGTGAAAGACCCACGAGTCACTTATGACCAGTTCTCCATCCAAATATGGCGCGACAAACTCCTTGCAGAACTCCGTGCCTATCCCTTTACCGAGGCCTTCTATGGATTGACCAGCTCTATGATCGACAGATCTCGGATCAATGTGGTTCTTAGCGGGGCGGATACTGTCACCAGACGGATACAGGAAATATACAATGTATATGAGTGTGTCATTCTTCGGTATAGCCTGCCTTCGTTCGACTTAGTCCCCGCAGAAGAAAACTCATGCTTGAGGCAAGGCGGATGCAAGCCGAGTACGACGCCGCAAAAAGAAGCTATGATCAAATGGCTGAGAAATCCAAAGTCGTTTTGGATACGTGGGGTAGGATAGAGTCTATGCAGACTCAGGAGATCCGTTCCCTCCTGGAACAGGAATTAGGGGTGATCTCACAGAAGACGTGCGGGTTGATCAATCAGACGATTCAGAAGACACTGCTAGATTGTGGTGTGTCACTCGGAGATATGGACGTTGGTAATGGCACCCGGGACGCCTCAAGCGGCAAGAGAGGAGTAAGTGTGTTACAGTACCCTGGCTGGGCCCAGACACTGAGCGAGTGGCCTGATCATGCAGACTTTGGGTGTCCGGTTGGAGAATGGAGGTACCAATGACAAATTACAAGAATCCTCTTCTGCGGAACCTGGAGTGAGTCACTTCACTTGGAGTTATTTGCAATGACCCTCATTCAACGTACCGCCATTAGTACAGCAAAGTCCTCATTACGGAGACTAAAGCCCGGGCAAAGGATTTCTTACGTCTAAGTGAACGTGAGCTCAACTCAGGTCTTGAGACGCTTGAGAGAGAATATACTGCAATGATCCTTGACCTGGCTGGTGCAGCAAAATCGAAACTCCTCAAAGTTGTACGAGGTATCATCAAACAGGCTGAGCTTCGGCCACGACCCGAGAATTGGGAAACCCGTATCGGTAAGATTCTTTCGCTTTCCGTATCTATCCTCTGACTTCTTCCTAGGCGACCTTGCGCCACCTTCCCTCTACATTGATAGACTTGCCTTCCCGGAAATCCGTGGAGTGATCAACAGCCGGCAGTTGTCGCTCTTTAACCGGCAGTATAGCATCGAGATGGACACTCTCCATGACCGATTCATGGACGAGATGATTAATCCATGGATCAGGAAACTGAAAGAGGAAGGAGAGAAAGCTCTTCTCGGAGCAATTGAGACGAGCTTGATGGCCGCGAAGGAATTGATCACCTCCGCCCTTCTTGAGAGAGAAGATCCGTGCAAGCGAGAGCTAGATGACAAGGCAAACCTTGTTGGTGAAGAAAGAGTGGAGCATCTTATGGCCGTACACAGCAACCTCATGGCGGCTGAAGGGGCGTTGAAGGAATTGCTCGTTCGGGTCGAGGCGAGGCGAGGGCCTGTACTATTCTCGTGATATATATTATCGTGTCCGCTGGCTATCTCCCATCTCTTTGACCTCGAGTGACGATGAATCGAAGAACTGTACACTCGCTTGGGTTAAGTATTTGTGCTCTATTCCCAGCAAACTCCAACCGCTGTGTATATATATATATAGCAGAGCACAACTGACCATATGCGGTCTGGCGCTTACTCTCCTGATGGGCGGCGCATCATCTCTCCGTCCAATGACAAGACCATCTATGTGTGGAACTCATTTCCACATTTTCCACCTAACATTCCACCATTTGTAATCCAACGTATGCACCACCAGACCCAGATGACTGTGTCAGAGAACCAGAGGGTCGCGTAGTATATTGAATACCCCCAGATCGCCGTACACCGAAGAGGGGCAACTAGGAATCGAGTGATAAGGACGAGGTTGATGGCACAAGGGCACAAATGCATCGTGCTTGCGACAAAGGCAGGTAGAGAGAAACAGGCGCATCGAAAGTAACAAACACAGGTGCGAACGACGCGCAATTTATGCGAACACCAAGACATGATGACGCTAACAACAGGCACTGCAATGAAGCAGGCATCAACAGGAACCACGACGAAGACAGCGAAGTGGACGGCGACAAACGGCAGCCTTTATTAACCACCAGGCAGTGATGACTAGCATCGAGCCGATACATGTACCAGTACATGAAAGAATATGAAACGACTTTTAACAGAAAGCATAAGCTGCATTGCTTCCCCCAAGGAGAGACATTGAAGTGGTGATGCGCTTAGCGTGTTATAGTTGCGTGGTGAGAAACCCTTGAGCCGACGTCGCTGTCAGTGGGGTAGGATGGGTGGATGACACGAACGGCGAACCGTAGATCGACCATAGGTATGACCACGCAAAACTAAGACCATAGGCGCGTCGAGACATTGGGTCGACCACTGGAGGCATTCGTTCATTGGGAGATCAAGTTCGAATTGTAGTGGGAGTGGCGACGCTGTGGGGGGTGGAGACGCAGGCCGCTATGTAGGCTTGGATTATGAGTGGTGAGGAGTAAAGATTTTCCGACGAGGCGACATGGTAAGGCAGAGGCTGTGGATTGAAAAAGTTAGAAGAACGACTGGGCGCGCCGTGTTGAGGGAAGAGGGAGGGCAGGTGGACAGAGTTGCAAAAAGGGAGGGTAAAGAAGTAATTGGTAAGGAAACGGGAGGTGCCTCGATCGGGTTTGAGCGTCTCCTCGTAGGAGTCCCCGCAAAAGGAAGCACTACAGAGATGACTGATGTTTAGGTGGAGGTAAATGACCGTACACCGTGACTGATGCTGAAGGGACGACGTCGATGCCTCCTCCAACATCGACGGTCCAGGGCGAAAGGAGCTCAGGTGGGCAAGGTCGTAGCTATCAGGGTGATACCCTGTATAATTGTGTGCGAAACGTCCTAGCATCCTCAGCAAGGAATCCCGGGAGTCGAAAGGGGCGTCGAGCCACTATACGTCAGCGTTCAACATCTCACTTGGGCCGGGAGAGGTTGGACATGTCCCACTTCGTCGAGATCCAGATGCCAAATGGTCTGCTTCGGTCTGTTTAGCGACGCGCATGGATCAGACGCAATGCTCGAACACACGAGGAACACACGATTGGTACCCCCGGCAGCGAGAGAGAGATGGATACTTACAATACACACGCGACGCGACGTGTGACAAGGGGAGAGGACTCGTGAGCATCAGATCTCATCTTGAGGTGTGCATCTCAACACTTGAGGGTTGTAGGTGTGCGTTCAGTTGGTTGGTGGAGAAAGAGCACATCCATCAAGCGACAATATTAACGTAATATTCGGCAGTAGCCTATGGGCGAAGCGTTCAAGGGATGCGAAGGTGGTAAATAGAGAATAATATTTGTTTCCCGCCGCCGCCTTTATCAACGCCACTCTGCCAAGCTTTCTGTCGCCTGCACTACCATCATCCCCATATCGACTCGGAGCGCCTTAAAGTGGTAAATGTGCCTACCTTTCAACAACCTCACCCACTCCCGCCATGGCGGATCCCGCAATAATTCTTGCCATTCTGCAGTTCGTCTGCACAGCAGCCACAGTGGTCAGCGATAACCTCAACAAGGCGCTCGAGGTCAATCTCAAACACGAGGCACGACGAGCTCTGAAGGAGCTCCGCAAAGGATCAAGTCTGATACAATGGTATACACGGCCCCCTGGGTGCTATGGAGAACGATACAAGTGGGTATTTTATTCCTATCACTTCATCTAACTGTACGTGTGGGGTGGCACTCCAGCCCATATGCTCCAGAGCTAATATTTTGCAATACCACAGGCAAGTTGGAAAGGAACCGATGGAAACCGTACAAGAGCGCTCCAGGCTACTCGACCACTGCTCGAGAACAACCCTGAGGCTAGCTCGACGAATCGGCAAGGCCATGGGTGGCGTCCGCAGATACAGTGCGTCGGTTCGAAACATTGGTGCCTTTCAAACCTGGCTGTCTGGGCCCTTATGGAGTGAAGAAGTAGAGCAACTAAAGCGTACTCCTTCGACGATCCTGAGCACACAGAGTTCGAGAGGGCAGTGGAGGAGTTGGAAATGGCGCCGCAGGAGGCGATCGTACGCTCGAAGAATCAACACTTCTCGATTGCGTTCTGCGGAACGGTCAAGGCCGGCAAGTCGCAGTTCTTGAATGCGCTCATGGGCAAGTCGATTCTCCTATCAGATGGTGAGTCCGGTAATTCTCGCATACCCTATCCTATACTGAGTATCACCGCAGAGCTCCCTGCTACGGCTTGGCCGTGCCGGCTTCATGTCGAAGGCCAGGTATTCCCTGAATTACAATTTCAGACGGAAACGTTCCTCGTCGCGCTGGAGAAGCCTCAAGTACGACTCGAAGATACTGACTTACCAATCGCCTCTGGAGAATATGTTCAAAGCATTACTCTGAAGCCCCATCCGAAACTTCGGATTACTCAGGACGATCACAGCTACAGTAATGGGTCGACCTGCACGCTTTTACCCGCTATAATCGGTTGAAATTACCTCCAATTGCGACTGGGAATAAGAATGTGGAGATCTTGGTCTGTTTCATGTCCTGCTAGACAGTTGATTTTCAACTGAATGCTGCGTTCAAATTGAACGGTATCGTCCGATTATCCCTATGATTCAATCTCAGGTTCGATACGAGCGAAGTTGGCTGGCCATTGCTCACGGTCGAGTTCAGGGGATGGTGTTTATGAGGTTGGTCGCAATGCTCTGATGGCCTTCCCCAGTCGCTGACCCTCATATTTAGTTCATTGACTTGCCAGTGAATACCCCTGAAGGTACACCACTTTAGCCGTTACTGACCCACCACCAGGGCACCGGTGAAGGCTTCCGTGATGTGAGGTTTCCGTTTTTGCCAAGTGATCGCGCCTCACCGTCTTTCCCCAGTTCAATCTTGAATCGCTCGTCCGCCTCGTGGCATCCAACTCGAACGTGATCGTACCGTTTGTGCCGTTCGAGGAGCTTCCCCGTAGTGACTGGAATCGTCTCCCTGCACTTGTCGCAAGCGGTTTCAATGGGAGAACGGATGTAGTTGTCTGTACTCACTTGGACCAAGTCTCGCAGGAGAGTATGGATAAGCAGCTGAAAACTGTGACAACAGCATTCAGGCCGAGAGGCGTCTTGAACACCAATCGTGTGACCCCTTGCTCCCGCATGGGTTTAAGCGCGAGAGATTTGCTCGACGTCCGTTCGGGGCCATTTGGAATAAGCATACTCTGGGTTATCATGTACGTGGACCACTGTTCTCAATAGCATGCGCTGAATAGCCGTCTAGTGCGCCGCCAAAATTCTGGGGGTGAAAGACCCACGAACTACTTATGACCAGTTCTCTATCCAAGTATGGCGCGACAAACTCTGAGCGGAGCCCCATGCTAGTGGTCTTCCCAGGGCCATCCAAAGGCTGACCAAAGAAATGATCGACAGCGCTCGTCGGGTCAACGCGCTTCTTAGCGAGGCGATACTGTAATTGGACTGTTAATAGCTCTTCTTCAGCCTCAAGGTCTACCACCGCCTCCGTGGTTGCCTTTCCTCCTCAAGCGGGTTTGGTGGAAACGGCCACAATATCACTGTCCTTCACATTCCAACTTGCAATCCCAGGGCCCTCCTGCAGTGAACGGACGCAGTCCATTATTGCGGCACCTGAATCGCGAAAGACGCGCTGGATGATATTTGTACACTGCCGACATCTCCAACTATTTCCGGTGTCCGCCGACGATCAGTGGTGGTGGCGGCGATCTGTCCGCCGTCGGCTGTCTCCACCTTTGGCTCATCCCTATCGGATGCCGGAGATGGCACTCGTCTTCCGGCCGCCAGTCTCCTTAAGTTTCAGAGGTCAACTCAAGCGGTTTATCAACATGCGGGCCACCATTTTTACAGGTGTTTGGGATTGTGTTTCGTCTGCCACGATCCGCTGCTACTGCTTTCCGAGGCTGGGTGGCAGTCCGGATCGATCTTCTTAAGTATTGGGTAGTATTTGGCATCGCGTCACCCAAATTTGCATTATTTTTGTCCTATCCTTGCTACGCGCGCAGTGGTGGCTAGGGCATCGCCGGACACGAATCAGGCCGACTCGTATGTATGATAAAACAAGCTAGCAATATGGGAATATAGCAGGATACCAAAAGAGGGATTACCCAGGTTCCCTCCTTTCCCAGATTGCACCCCATTTCATTTCGTTTTCATATGAAAAACGCAAGCTGTTCGTACATCTGTGTTCTGTGTCGGCTATATGTGTCTTGTCTTGTGTCTCTGTATCTCTTGTTTGTCCCAGCTTCTTTGTTGTGTTTGTGCGTTTCCTTATTTGGATGTCCCGTTGAACGTGGACGCAGGTGTTCTCACTTGCATTCTCGTATATATAGGGTAGCGTAGGGAACTCCTCCGGCTCACTCACGTGCCGGGCTTGCCACCCTTTTTTGGAGCCGCAAAATAGGCATTACGCCCAACCGATTGTTAAAGGTTTTGTTCTCTTCTTAGCCTACTGCTGTATTTCCGTGTTGCATCTTTGATCTGACCACTGATGACTGCATCCAGCGATGCCCTGGCCACCACGGTGCGCGTAATTCCGGTATAGAACGTCATATTCTGTTAAAAATTGTATTTCTCGAAGCAAAACCCGATTAGTACCAACCCCGTCTGAACTTAGCCCAGCCCCAATAGGCCCTCCTGGCCCTCCAGGGTATGCCATCGCTGCGATTGAGTGGGTTCTTACTTTCCCCGCCGAGCCTGGCCGCAGATGAGAGAGCATGAGGGTTAGGGTGGTCATCAAGTCGTATCTATATCGTAACAGCTGTGAAGTCTCGTTGTCACAATTTCATCCTTGAGAATTCGGGTATCGCACTTGAGTTCATCAACAAGTGGATTGAGAACCAAGGTCTTAAACTAGACACCTACCATTCATCGGGCCTTGGACATCTTCGTAGCTTAATGGGCCTCGTATCCTTCGACGCGACCCTCGGACACACCAAGAAGTAGCACGAGTTCCTAGTTCGGCTTCACTTCCGCACCGCCCTCGACTATATCCACCTTCTCCTCGTGGGGCGGGGGTTGTGAGTCGTCCTGCTCCTGCGCTTGCCGCATGGAGAACGGAACCCCTGACGCACTCTTCGGGCCCGCTGACAGAGTCAGAGACGGTGAGACCTCCGCCATAGTTGATAAATACGACAGGACGGGTTTCCGTCATGGAGTGTTACCAGCATCGGGAGTGAAGGACGAACGGCCGAGCCCGACCCCAAATCCAGCATTCGCGAAGAGAAAAGCGATAGGGGTGACGCTTGCCCGAGGTTGCAATATTGATTTGGGTTGAAACGAAGAGTGATGAGTGAAGATTGGGCCGGGAAATGTTACCCGTGGCCCGGGGCCCGTTGCCGTGGTAGGCGCAGGTTCGATCCTTGAGGTGGCGGTGCGCTTGGCATGCTAGAGTTGCGCAGTGAGAAAAACCTTGAGTCAGGTTGCTCTCTGTTTGGTTGGATGCGTGGATGACGTAAACGGCGAACCATAAACACGTCCGCGCAAAAACAGGACCACACGCTCTTGGAGATATCGCGCTGACCACTGGGCCCACTCGTTTACTACGGGATAACGTTCGAATTGTGGTGGTCGAATTGTGGTGGTCGAATTGTGGGAGCGGCCATGTAGCGGGGACGGAGACGTAGCCCATTATATGGGATTAGCTTTCATGACGACCAAGTGAGGAGTGAGGATTCCCGACGAGGCGACAGTGGTAGAGGGAGAAGCTGCGAACGGAGAATTAGAAGAACGACATGCGTGCGTCGTGTTGAAGGAAGGCATCTGAACAAACTCACAAAATCATAATCAGAGATTTCAACGGAGAAATTTTGGGATGTTGATGGGTTTAGTTGGTCGAGTGGGAAGCGAAAGTGGTATCGCAAGCGATGCGTGGGGTGGCTGGTAAATGCGAACGATATATGTTGGAGTAATATTGTAGCCGATACCGGAGGGAGGGCGAGGCAGTAAACGGCAAGGCAGCCGAATCTGCCTCGGTCGTGCTCGAGCGCTCCTCGAAGGAGTCCCCGCAAAGGGAGCATTGGAAAGAATGACTGATGTTTGGGTGGAGGCGAATGATTGCATAACCCGATTGGATGATGAAAGGTGCGTAGGGATCGTACAAGAGACCACTCCAAGAGCTCCTCCAACACCGACGACCCGGAGCGAAAATGAGTGTGGATGGGTGAAGTCGTACCTATGAGGGTAAACCCTTACGTCTCCGTGTGCTTGTGCATGCGACGTCCTAGCAGAGGAAGGATCCTGGTCGTCGAAAAGGCAGTGGGTCTGTTTAGCGACGAGCACGGACGCAACGTGGTATACGATTGGTGTCCTCAGTAGCGAGAGATGGATACTTACCTCATCGGAGAATACACAACGACGTGTAGCAGGGGACAGAAATCGTGAGCATCATATATCATCTTGAAAAGTTCGATATCGTGTGCGCACTAGGGTTGTAGGAGTGGGCTTAATGGGTCGGTAAACAGCACATCAATATTTAAACAATATTCGGCAGTTTTCCATGAGATGGCGTAGGCGACGGGTTCAAGGCTGCGTTTCAAGGCATAAATAGAGAATAATATTTTGACCCGTCTCCGCACGGCGCACAAGTACTACGTCCTCGGTAGACAAGACATGTCGTCCTCATTCTTTCCACGTCGCAAATACAAAGGTGATATTCCCCCCCCCACCGTCCCGACGATCATCCCCATCATCATCCGAATATACACCACCTGACAGCCCTCACCTGGCGGATCTGACAGCGATTGTTGCCATTCTGCAGTCCGTTGATGCAACAGCCACATTGGTGTGCAATGAGATCGACAATGCCCCCGAGCCCGAACACGAGGTGGCCGAACACGAGGTGCGACAAGCCCTGAAGGACCTCCGTAAAGCGGTAGAGAATCTCAGGTCCGATATAATCGTATACAATATCCTCCTGAAAGATCTCGATCATAGACTCGAATGGCGGTATGTGACGGGGTTGCGCTCACAGAGCCAATAATTCACAATATCACAGACCGGAACCAAGGCAAGCAATAGAAGACCTTGAGGGGGTGCTCATGGCCACACAGCTAGTGCTCGAGGTGAATCCAGCGGGCGATCACCATCAAGCCACGATGGAACCCTCCACGAGCGAGAAACCTGGAAGAGTTCTCAACCATGTGCTCTATGTGCTCAGGGCTAACCTTTGGCTGAGAGATCTTCTCGATCTCTTCGGGGACCTCAAGGACGCAACCGACGAGGTTCTCGTGTGCCAACGGAACAACCAACATGCTTTCAAATACCTATGGTACCTCTATGTGGCCAAGGAGCAGTGGACTGTACCCTCCTCTGTCGGTGTCGGTCTCATCAGCAATGTTGAGGGCCGCGTCTGGAAGGCCTTCGATTCCGCCGATTGCGCCTTTCGGTCTCATCCTTTCGCCGTTTCACCAGAACAAACCAATCATCTATATAACCTGCCTACGTTCGCGATCCTCGCCCACAGTCAAGAGGTCGCTACTCGACACGCGGAGCTCGCTCGACAAATCGGCATGGCCTGTGTGGGTAATTATGTCTGGAAATACGGTCTCCGGGTTCGAGGGCTTGATAACCTGCAAACCTCGCTGTTTGAGCTCTTATGGAGTGGCACAGTGGAACAACTGAAGCAGCACAACCCCCACTCCTCCGACGATCCTGAGCGACCAGAGTTCGAGAGGGCAGTGAAGGAACTGGAAAGTGTGCTGCAGGAGGCGATAGTACGCTCGAAGAAGCCACACTTCTCGATTGCGTTGTGCGGAATGGTCAAGGCAGGCAAGTCGCTGTTCTTGAATGCGCTCATGGGCAAGTCGATTCTCTCATCAGAGGGTGAGTCCGTTAATTCTCGCATACCCTATCCTATACTGAGTATCACCGCAGAGCACCTTTCTACAGCTTTGCCATGCCGGATTCGCCATGTGGAAGGCCAGACAGTCCCTAAACTGCAATTCCAGGCCGAACCATTCCTCTCTGCGTTGAAGAAGCTTCAGGCTCATCAGTTCGGCCGGAAGATGCTGACTTACCCATCGCCGGCGGAGATCTATGATACCCCGTCTGACACTTCGGACGAAGAAATCTTACTCAGGACGATACACAGGCAGTGGGGTGACTTCCGTGCTGTTACCCGCAATAACCTGCTGAAGTTTGAGACATCTGGGTTTACATTGCCTCCAATGGCGAGTGGAGAACATGATGTGAAGATCTTGGTGAGTCTCGTGTCCCGCTGAACAGTTCTGTCTTCAACTGAGTGCTTTGTTCAGTTAAGTCACTTGAACGATATCGTCCGATTGTGCCAACGATTCGAGCTCAAGTTTGATATGGGCGAGGTCGACTGGCCATTGCTCACGGTCGAGTTCAACTCACTGCGTGGTTACCTACTGGGTAGTATATACGAGGTTGGTTGCAATGCTCTGACGGTCTTTCTCAGTTGCTGACCCTCATTGCTAGTTCATCGACGTGCCAGTGAGTATCTCTAAGTGTAGGCACACCAGCTCATCTGTGACCGATTCACCACCAGGATATTGGTGGAGGCTTCCGTGATGTGAGGTTTTCCTTTTGCCAAGTGATCGCGCCTGACTTTCTATCCCAGGTCTATCTTGAATCGCTCGTCCGCCGAGTGGCTTCCGAATCGAACGCGGTCGTACCGTTTGTGTCATTCGAGGAGATCCCTCATAGTGACTGGAAGCGTCTCCCTGAACTTGTCGCAAGCGGGAGGGCGAACATGGTTGTCTGCACTCACCTGGACCAAGTCTCGCAGGAAAATATGAAGGAGCAGTTGAAAACTGTGACAACGGCATTCTGGCCGAGAGGCGTTTTGGATACCAATCGTGTGATCCCTTACCCCCTCATGGGTTTAAGTGCGAGAGATTTGCTCGACAGATCTACAATAACAAAACCTCGGTTCGAGGACATTTGGAATAAGGATACTTTGGGTTATCATGTACGTGGGCCACTGTTTTCAATAGCCTACGTTGACTAGCCGTCCAGTGTGCTGCCAAAATTCTGGGGGTGAAAGACCCAAGAGCTACTTATGACCAGTCCTCCTTCCAACTATGGCGCGACAAACTCCTTGCAGAACTCCATGCCACTCCCTTTACCCGGGCCTTCCACAGATTGACCAACAATATGATCGACAGCCCTCGGATCAATACGCTTCTTAGCAGAAGGGATACTGTCACCAAACAGATAAAAGAAATGAGCAGTGTATACGAGTATGTCCTGCTTCGGTATAGCCTGTCTTCGTTCGACTTAGTCCCCGCAGGAGAAAACTCATGATTGAGGTAAGGCGGATCGAAGCCGAATACGACGCCGCAAAAAGAAGCTTTGATCAAACGCCTGAGATATCCAAAGCCGTTTCGGATACGTGGGGTAGGATAGAGTCTTTGCAGACTCAGGAGGTCCGTTTCCTCCTGAAAAAGGAATTAGGGGTGATCTCACAGAAGACGTCCGGGTTGATCAATCAGACGATTCAAAAGGCATTGCTAGATTGTGGTATGTCACTCGAGGATATGGACGTTGGCGAAGAAAGAGTGGAGCATCTTGCGGCCGTATACAGCAACCTCATGGCGACTGAAGGGGCGTTGAAGGAATTGCTCGTTCGGGCCGAGGCTTTGGAATGGCCTATAGTATTCTAGTGATTTATAATATCGCGTCCGCTGGCCATCTCCCATCTCTTTTACCTCGAGTGACAATGAATCGATAAACTGTACACTCGCTGCGCTCTAAATAAAAAGTAGAGATGTGGGCTATCAGTGCACTATTCCCAGCAAACTCCAGCCGCTGTATATATATAGCAGGACACAACTGACCATGTGCGGTCTGTCGCTTACTCTCCCGATGGGCGGCACATCATCTCTCCATCCAATGACAAGACCATCTATGTGTGAAACTCATTTCCACATTTCCCACCTAACATTCCACCATTTGTAATCCAACGTATGCACCACCAGACCCAGATGACTGTGTCAGAGAACCAGAGGGTCGCTTAGTATATTGGATACCCCCAGATCGCCATACACCGAAGAGGGACAACTAGGAATCGAGTGATGAGGACGAGGTTGGTGGCACAAGGGCACAAATGCATCGTGCTTGCGACAAAGACAGGTACAGTAGAGAGAAACAGGCGCATCGAAAGCATAAGCTGCATTGCTTCCCCCGAGGAGAGAGATTGAAGTGGTGGTGCGCTTAGCGTATTATAGTTGCGTGGTGAGGACCCTTGAGTCGACGTCGCTGTCAGTGGGGTAGGATGGGTAGATAACATGAATGGCGAACCATAGACCATAGGTATGTCCACGCAAAACCAAGACCATAGGCGCGTCGAGACATTGGGTTGACCACTGGAGCCAATCGTTCATTGGGAGATCAAGTTCGAATTGTAGTGGGAGTGGCTACGCAGTGGGAGATGGAGACGCAGGCTGTTATGTAGGCTTGGATTATACCGTGACCGAGGAAGATTTCCCGACGAGGCGAAATGGTAGAGGTAGAAGCTGCGGATGGAAAAAGTTAAAAGAACGAATGGGAGGGTCGTGTTGAAGGAAGGCAGGTGGTCAGAATTGCAAAAACCATAAGACGCACTTCCATGGAGAAACTTTGGGATGTCGATGTGGTGTACTTACTGGTCCAGTGGGAAGTGCGTTTGGTATTGCAGGCGATGCGTGGGATGATTGGTAAATGCGAACCGCGTATATATGTTGGAGTAGTGTTGTAGTCAATATCGGAGGGAGGTACAGAAGTAATTGGTGAGGAAAAGGGAGGTGCCTCGATCGGGCTTGAGCGTCTCCTCGTAGGAGTCCTCGCAAGAGGAAGCACTACAGAGAATGACTGGTGTTTGGGTGGAGGTGGGTGACTGCACACCATGACTGAATGCTGAAGGGATGACTGGGAGGGCTGCTCCAACATCGACCGTCCAGGGCGAAAAGGAGCTCAGGTAGGCGAGGTCGTACCAATCAGGGTGATACCCTGTATAGTTGTGTGCGCGACGTCCTAGCATCCTCAGCAAAGAATCCCTGGAGTCGAAAAGGCGTCGAGCCACTAAACGCCAACCGTCCAACGTCTCACTTGGGTCGGGATATAGGCCGGACATGTTCTACTTCGTCGAAATCCAGATTTCAAATGGTTTTTTTTGGATCTGTTTAGCGACAAGCATGGATCAAACGCAATGCTCGAACACACGATTGGTACCCCCGGCAGCGAGAGAGAGATGGATACTTACAATACACACGCGACGTGTGGCAAGGGGAGGAGGACTCGTGAGCATCAGATCTCATTTTGAGGAGTTTGATATCGTGTGGGTCTCGACAGTTGAGAGTTGTAGGAGCACGCTCAGTTGGTTGGTCGATAAAGAGCACATCAATCAAGCGACAATATCTAACGTAATATACGACAGTTGGCTAAGAGGTGGCGTCGGCGAAGCGTTCAAGGCTGCGTCCAAGGGCAAGCCATAAACAGAGAATAATATTTTGATCAATCGAGCTCGCTGTCACGCGATGATATTCTCACTACCCCACCACCTGTCATCCCTTTCCTCGCTCCCGCTATAGCGGATCCGCTGGCGATTCTTGCTATTTTGCGGTCCGTCGGCGCAGCAGCCACATTGGTGTGTAATGAAATTAACAAGACCCTCGGGCTCGAGCCCGAACACGAAGAGAGACACGCTCTGAAGGACCTCCGTAAAGGGGTAGAGAATCTCAAGTCCGATATAATCGTATACGAGGTCCTCCTGGGTTCTACGGAGAAAGATACCGGATTCAGCCTCGTGCAACAGTACGTGATTGGGTTGCGCTCAAGCCCATATGCTCACAAAGCCAATAATACAAAATAGAACAGGGTGGAAGTAAAGAAAGGATTGAGTGGGCGCTCAAGACTACGCGACGAGTGCTCGGCCACCATGAATCCTTTCAACCTAGAAGAGCTCTCAACCATGTACTCAATGACCTCAAGGCCATCGCCCAGTCGGGAGGTTTTCTCGATCTCGTCGGCGACCTCAAGTACGCCACCAACGGGATGGTCGTGTGCCATCGGAACAACTAACGCGCCTTCCGGTTTGTACGGTACCGTTATGTGGCCAATCAGCAGTGGACTAGACCGCCCTCTGTCGATGTCATCGGCAATGTTGAGGACCGTCTCAATTCCGTCCTTGACGCCTTTCGCGTTCATCCTTTCGCCGTTTCACCAGAAAAACCCGTCGTTTATATGAGCTGCATACGTTTACGATCCTCATCCGCAATTATGAGGCAGCTGCTCGACATGAGAAGCCCGCTCGACAAATCGGCAAGGCCTGGGTGGATGACCGCGCCCGGGGATACGATTTCCGGGTTCGAGACATGACTTCCTGCAAGGCTCGTTGTTTCAGCTCTTATGGAGCGGCACAGTAAAACAACTAAAGCGGCACAGTCCGTACCCCTCCAACAATCCTGATCGACCAGAGTTCGAGAGGGCAGTGAAAGAGCTGGATAGGGTGGTATGGGAGGGAATATTACGCTCGAAGAAGCAACACTTCTCGATTGTGTTCTGCGGAATGGTCAAGGCCGGCAAGGCGATGTTTTTGAATGCGCTCATGGGCCGTCGATTCCCCCATTAGATGGTGAGTCGGTCAATTCTTGCACACTACACTCTATTCTGAGTATCACTGCAGAGCTCCCTTCTACAGCTTGGCCATACCGGCTTCGCCATGTCGAAGGCCAGACATTCCCTAAACTGCAATTCCAGGCCAAACCATTCCTCATCGCATTGAAGGTGCGATGCGCTCATCAGTAAGACCGGAAGATGCAGACCTACCCATCACGGGCGGAGATCTATCCTTCGGATGAAGAAATCCTACTCAGGACGATACACAGGCAGTGGGGTGACCTCCATGCTGCCACCCGCGATAACCTGCTGAAGTTTGAGACACCTGAGTTTACATTGCCTCCAATGGCGAGTGGGAAATATGATGTGAGGATCTTGGTGAGTTTCGTGTCCTGCCGAACAGTTCTGTTTTCAATTGAGTGCTTTGTTCAGTTAGGTGAATTGAACGATATCGTCCGATTGTGCCAACAATATGATCTCAAGCGCGATATGAGCGAGGCCGACTGACCGTTGGTCACGGTCCAATTCAGCTTACCGCATGGTCACCAAAATGGGCTGTATTTACGAGGTCGGTAGCAATGCCCTGACGAGAATAGTGGTCCACGTACGTGATAACCAAGAGTGTGCGTATTTCAAATTGGCTCGAACAGAGTCTTTGTCATTCTAGAGGTCTGTCGAGCAAATCCCTCGCGCTTAGGCCCACGAGGGAGAAGCAAGGGATCACACGATTGGTGTTCAAAATGCTTCCCGGCCAGAATATCATTGTCACCGTCCTCAGTTTCTCCTCCATATTGCCCTACGAGACGTGGCCCAAGGTTCCCTCCTTTCCCAGATTGCGCTCCCATTTTATCTTGCTTTCATATGAAAACTGCAAGCTGTTAGTGCGTCTGTGTTCTGTATCGGCTATGTGTGTCTTGTGTCGTGTCTCTGTATCTCTTGTTTGTCCCTGTTTCTCTTTTGTTTGTGCGTTTCCTTATTTGGATGTTCCGTTGAGCGTTGACGCAGGTGTTCTCACTTGCATACTTGTATATATAGGGTAGTGTAGAGTACTCCTCTGGCTCACTCGCGTGCCGGGCTTGCCACCCTTTTTTGGAGCCGCAAAATAGACATTACGCCCAACCGATTGATGAAGGTTTTCTCTCATCTCCGTACGAAAGCTGCCAGCTTCTCTACTTAGCTTACTGCTGTATGTCCGTGTTGCATCTTGGATCCGACCACTTCTGACTGCATCCAGCGATGCCCTGGTCACCGCGGTGCGCGAAATTCCGGTACAGAACGTCATATTCTGTTAGAAACTATATTCAAGAAGCAAAACACGATCAGTACCAGCCCCGTCTGAATTTGGCTTAGCCCCAATAGGCCCGCCTGGTTCTCCAGAGTAACCAAGCCATCGCTGTGAGTGAGCGGGTTCTTACTTTCCCGCCGAGCCTGACCGCAGATGAGAGAGAACAAAGGAGAAGGTGGTCATCAAGTCGTATCTATATCGTAACAGCCGTGAAGTCTCGTTGTCACAATTTCATCCTTGAGGGCTTTCGCAATTTCGGGTATCGCACTTGCGTTCATCAACAAGTGGATTGAAAACCAAGGTCTTGGACTAGACGCCCACCATCCCATCGGGCCTTGGCCATCTTCGTAGCGTAATGGGCCTCGTATCCTTCGACGCGACCCTCGGACATACCAAGATGTAGCACGAGTTCCTAGTTCAGCTTCATTTCCGCGCTACCCTCGACTTTATCCACCATCTCCTCGTAGGGCGGCGATTGTAAATCGCCCTGCTCCTGCGCTTGCCGTGTGGAGAACGGAATTCCTGACGCACTCTTTGGGCCCGCTGACAGAGCCGGAGACGGTGAGACCCCCGCCATAGCTGGTGAATGCGAGAGGATAGGTTTCCGTCACGGGGCGTTGACAGCACCGGAGGCGAAGGACAAACGGCAGAGCACGACTCCGGATCCAGCATTCGCGAAGAGAAAAGCGACAGGGGTGACGCTTTGCCCGAGGTTGCAATGTTGATTTGGGTTGAGACGAAGAGTGAAGATTGGGCCGGGAATCGTTGCCCATGGCCCGTTGCCGTGGTAGACGCAGATTCGATCCGAAAGCATGAGCGGTATTGATACCCCCAAGGAGATCTATTGAAGTGGCGGTGCGCCTGGCGTGTTAGAGTTGCGCAGGAAGAAAACCCTTGAGTCGAGAGTGCTCTCTGATTGGCAGGATGCGTAGATGACGTCAACGGTGAACCATAAACGTGTCCACGCAGATCCAGGACCATGGACTCTTCGAGATATCGTATTGACCAGAGGGCCTACTCGCTTACTACGGGACAATGTTCGAATTATGGTGGGAGCGGCCATGTAGTAGAAAAGGAGACGTAACCCGTTATGTGGGGCTCAGTTTGAACGATGGCTGAGTGAGGCGGAGTGAAGACTTCTGGACGAGGGGACAGTGGTCGAGGTAGAGGCTGCTGACGGAGAGAATTAGAAGAATGACATGCGCGCGTCGTGTTGAAGGAATGCATATGAACAAACTCACAAAAGCCATAAGTAGAGATTTCAACGAAGAAATTTCGGGATGTTGGTGTGGTTTGATTGGTCGAGTGGGAAGCGAAATTGGTATCGCAAGCGATGCGTGGGGTGGTTGGTAAATGCGAACGATAAATGTTGGAGTAATGTTGTAGCCGATATTGGAAGAAGAAGTAAATGGCAAGGCAACCGAGTCCATTTCGGTCGTGTCCCCCTTCGCAAAGGAGGCATTACAGGGAATGACTGGTGTTTGGGTGAGGCGAATGACTGCATAACATGACCGGATGTTGAAGGCGCGTAAGGGTTGTACAACAACATCGAAGACCCGGCGGATGGGTGAGGGTTTACCTAGGAAGGTAACCCTTACATCTCCGTATGGTTGTGCATACGACGTCCTAGCATCCTCAGCCAAGGGAGGATCCTAGTCGTCGAAAAGGTCGTGGGTCTGTTTAGCGACGAGCACGGAGCCACGGACGCAACGTGGTTTACGATTGGTATCTCCGGTAGCGAAAGGTAGATACTGACGGAAAATACATATACGATGTGTGGCAAGGGCACAGGAACCGTGAGCGCTCATCTTGAGTTTAAAATCGTGTGTGCACTGGGATTTTAGGAGTGCGCTTGGTGAATGGGTTGGTAAAGAGCACATCAATATTAAAACAATATTTTGCAGTAGGCCATGGGATCGTGTAGGCGGAGCGTTCAAGGTGGCGTTCAAGGATAAACGGAGATTATTATTTGTTTTACCGCTTGATCCCGCGGATCAAGCTCGCTGTCGCCGCGCTGCACAAGTACTATTAGGGTAGACAACACATGTCGTCTTCATCGCCTCCACGTCGTCTAAATCCACTACCACCATTCGCCCACGCCAGAGTGGATCTCAAAACGAAATTTTTTGCTATTCTGCAGTCCGTTGACACAGCAGCGACATTGGTGTGCAATGAGATCGACAATGCCCTCGAGCCCGAACGTGAGGGGCCCGAACATGAGGTGCGACAAGCCCTGAAGGTCCTCCGTAAAGGGGTGGAGAATCTCAAGTCCGATGTAATCGTATACGACGTCCTCCTGAGAGATCTCGATCGTAGACTCACACGGCGGTATGTGATGGGGTTGCGCTCACAGAGCCAATAATTCACAATATCACAGACTGGAAGGACTGAAAGGAATGGAAGGAATGGAAAGCCTTGAGCGGGCGCTCAAGGCTACACGACTACTGTTCGAGGAGAACTCAGCAGGCGATCGCCATGAAGCCACCATGAATTCCAGGAGCGAGAAACTTAGAAGAGCTCTCAACTGTGTACTCAATACCCCCAAGGTCAACCTCCGCTCGGGAGATCTTCTCTATCTCGTCCGCGACCTCAAGGATGCGACCAACGATATTTCTGTGTGCCAACGGAACAATCAACATGCTTTCAAGTTTGTATGGTACCACCATATGGCCAAGGAGCAGTGGAATGTACTCTCCTCTCTCGATGTCCGTCTCATCAGCAATGTTGAGGGCCGCGTCTGGAAGGCCCTCGATTCCGTCCTTGACGCCTTTCGGTTTCGGCCTTTCGCCGTTTCGCCAGAACAAACCAATCGTCTATGTAACCTGCCTACGTTCGCGATCCTCACCCACAATCAAGAGGCCGCTGTTCGACACGGGGAGCTTGCTCGACAAATCGGCAAGGCCTGTGTGGATGACCATGTCCGGAGATACGGTCTCCTACTTCGAGAGCTTTATGTCCCGCAAAACTCGCTGTTTGAGCTCTTATGGAGCGGCACAGTGAGACAACTGAAGCAGCACAGTCTGCACTCCTCCGACGATCCTGAGCGACCAGAGTTCGAGAGGGCAGTGAAGGAACTGGACAGGGTGCTGCAGGAGGCGATAGTACGCTCGACGAAGCCACACTTCTCGATTGCGTTCTGCGGAATGGTCAAGGCGGGCAAGTCGCTGTTCTTGAATGAACTCATGGGCAAGTCGATTCTCTCATCAGAGGGTGAGTCTGTTAATTCTCGCATACCCTATCCTATACTGAGTATCACTGCAGACCTCCCTTCTACAGCTTGGCCATGCCGGATTCGCCATGTGGAAGGCCAGACAGTCCCCAAACTGCAATTCCAGGCTAAACCATTCCTCTCTGCGTTGAAGGAGCTTCGGGCTCATCAGTATGGCCGGAAGATGCAGACTTACCCATCGCCAGCGGAGATCTATGGTACCCCGTCTGAACCTTCGGACGAAGAAATCTTACTCAGGACGATACACAGGCAGTGGGGTGACCTCCATGCTACTACCCGCGAGAACCTGCTGAAGTTTGAGACATCCGAGTTTGCATTGCCTTCAATGGCGAGTGGGGAACATGATGTGAAGATCTTGGTGAGTCCCGTGTCCTGCTGAACAGTTCTGTCTTCAACTGAGTGCTTTGTTCAGTTAGGTCAATTGAACGATATCGTCCGATTGTGCCAACGATTCGATCTCAAGTTTGATATGGGCGAGGTCGACTGGCCATTGCTCACGGTCGAGTTCGACTTACTGCGTGGTTCCCTACTGGGTAGTATATACGAGGTTGGTTGCAATGCTCTGACGGTCTTTCTCAGTTGCTGACCCTCGTTGTTAGTTCATCGACGTGCCAGTGAGTATCTCTACGTGTAGGCACACCACCTCACCTGTGACCGATTCACCACCAGGATATTGGTGGAGGCTTCCGTGATGTGAGGTTTTCCTTATTTCCAAGTGATTGCGCCTGAGTTTCTATCCCAGGTCTATCTTGAATCGCTCGTCCGCCGAGTGGCATCCGAATCGAACGCGGTCGTACCGTTTGTGTCATTCGAGGAGATCCCTCATAGTGACTGGAAGCGTCTCCCTGAACTTGTCGCAAGCGGGTTCATTGGGAGGGCGAACGTGGTTGTCTGCACTCACCTGGGCCAAGTCTCGCAGGAAAATATGAAGGAGCAGTTGAAAACTGTGACAACGGCATTCTGGCCGAGAGGCGTTTTGGATACCAATCGTGTGATCCCTTACCCCCTCATGAGTTTAATTGCGAGAGATTTGTACGACAGATCTACAATAACAAAACCTCGGTTCGAGGACATTTGGAATAAGGATACTTTGGGTTATCATGTACGTGGGCCACTGTTTTCAATAGCCTACGTTGACTAGCCGTCCAGTGTGCTGCCAAAATTCTAGGGGTGAAAGACCCACGAGCTACTTATGACCAGTCCTCCTTCCAACTATGGCGCGACAAACTCCTTGCAGAACTCCGTACTACTCCCTTTACCCGGGCCTTCCACAGATTGATCAACAGTATGATCGGCAGCGCTCAGATCAATGGGCTTCTTAGCGAGGCGGGTACTGTCGCCAGACAGATACAAGAAATGAGAAGTGTATACGAGTATGTCCTGCTTCGGTATAGTCTGCCTTCGTTCGACTTAGTCCCCGCAGGAGAAAACTCATGCTTGAGGCAAGGCGGATGCAAGCCGAGTACGACGCCGCAAAAAGGAGCTATGATCAAATGGCTGAGATATCCAAAGTCGTTTTGGATACCTGGGGTAGGATAGAGTCTATGCAGACTCAGGAGATCCGTTCCCTCCTGGAACAGGGATTAGGGCTGATCTCACAGAAGACGTGCGGGTTGATCAATCAGACGATTCAGAAGACATTGCTAGATTGTGGTATGTCACTCGAGGATATGGACGTTGGTAATGGTACCCGGGACGCCTCAAGCGGCAAGAGAGGAGTAAGTGTGTTACAGTACCCTGGCTGGGCCCAGACACTGAGCGAGTGGCCCAATCATGCAGACTTTGGGTGTCCGGTTGGAGAATGGAGGTACCAATGACAAATTACAAGAATCCTCCTCTGCAGAAGCTGGAGTGAGTCACTTCGCTTGGATTATGGGCAATGATATTCATTCAACGTACCGCCATTAGTACAGCAAAGTCCTCATTACGGAGACTAAAGCTCGGGCAAAGGATTTCTTACGTCTAAGTGAACGTGAGCTCAACTCAGTGCTTGAGACGCTTACGAGAGAATGCACTGCAATGATACTTGACATGGCTGGTACGGCAAAATCGAAACTCCTCAAAGTTGTACGAGGTATCATCAAACGGGCTGAGCTTCGGCCCCGACCCGAGAATTGGGAAACACGTATTGGTTAGATTCTTTCGCTTTCCGTATCTATCCTCTAACTCCTTCCTAGGCGACCTTGCACCACCTTCCCTCGACATTGATAGACTCGCCTTCCCGGAAATCCGTGGAGTGATCAACAGCCAGCAGTTGTCGCTCTTTAATCGGCAGTATAGCATCGAGATGGACACTCTCCACGACCGATTCAGGGACGAGATGATTAATCCATGGATCAGGAAACTGAAAGAGGAAGGAGAGAAAGCTCTTCTCGGAGCCACTGAGACGAGCTTGATGGCCGCGAAGGAATTGATCACCTCTGCCCTTCTTGAGAGAGAAGATCCGTGCAAGCGAGAGCTAGATGACAAGGCAAACCTTGTTGGTGAAGAAAGAGTGGAGCATCTTACGGCCGTATACAGCAACCTCATGGTGGCTGACGCGGCGTTGAAGGAATTGCTGGTTTGCGCCGAGGCTCTGCAACTGCCCCTGTAATATTACCGTGTCCGCTGGCCATCCCCATCTCTTTGACCTCGAGTAACGATGAATCGATAATCTGTACACTCGCTGCGCTCTAAATAAAAAGTAGAGATGTTGGCTAAGTATCCGTGCTCTATTCCCAGCAAACTCCAACCGCTATATATATATCAGGACACAACTGACCATGTGCGGTCTGTCGCTTACTCTCCCGATGGGCGGCACATCATCTCTCCGTCCAATGACAAGACCATCTATGCGTGAAACTCATTTCCTCATTTTCCACCTAACATTCCACCCCTTGTAATTCAACGTATGCACCACCAGACCCAGGTGACTGTATCAGAGAACCAGAGGGTGGCCTACTATATTGGATACCCCCAGATCGCCGTGCACCGAAGAGGGACAACTACTTAGGAATCGAGTGATGAGGACGAGGTTGGTGGCACAAGGGCACAAATGCATCGTGCTTGCGACAAAGGCAGGTGGAGAGAAACAAGGCACATCGAAAGCATAAGCTGCATTGCGTCCCCAAAGGAGAGACATTGAAGTGGTGGTGCCCTTGGCGTGTTATATTTGCGTGGTGAGAAACCCTTGGGTCGACGTCGCTGTCAGTTGGGGTAGGATGGGTAGATAACACGAACGGCGAACCCAGACCCATAGGTATGACCACGCAAAACCAAGGCCGTAGGCGCGTCGAGACATTGGGTTGACCACTGTAGCCAATCGTTCATTGGGAGATCAAGTTCCAATTGTAGTGGGAGTGGCGACACTGGGGATGGAGACGCAGGCGCGCCGTTATGTAGGCTTGGATTATACCGTGACCGAGTGGTGAGGAGTGAAGATTTCCCGACGAGGCGACATGGTAGACGTAGAAGCTGCGGACAGAAAAAGTTAAAAGAATGAATGGGCGCGTCGTGTTAAAGGAAGGCAGGTGGTCAGAGTTGCAAAACCCATAAGACGCACTTTCAACGTAGAAACTTTGGGATATCGACGCGGTTTACTTACTGGTCCAGTGGGAAGTGAGTTTGGCATTGCAAGCGATGCGTGGGATGATTGGTAAATGCGAACCGTGTAATTATGTTGGAGTAATGCTGTAGTCGATATCGGAGGAAGGGTAAAGAAGTAATTGGTAAGGAAACAGGAGATACCTTATAATGATCGGGTTGGACATGTTCCACTTTGTCGAGATACAGATTTCAAATGGTCTTTCGGATCTGTTTAGCGACGAGCATAGATTAGCCCAACACACAATTGGTACCCTCGAGAGATGGATACTTACTATACACACGCGACGTGTGACAAGGGGAGAGGACTCGTGAGCATCAGATCTCATCTTGAGGAGTGTGCGTCTCAACACTTGAGAGTTGTAGGAGTGCGCTCAGTTGGTTGGTCGATATAGAGCACATCCATCAAACTACAATATTGACGTAATATTCGGCAGTAGGCTATGAGGCGAAGCGTTCAAGGCCGCGTTCAAAGAACGCGAGATTATAAATCACCAGAGTAGTACACACTCTCGCCAAGCCTCGGCCCAAACGAACAATCTCTTCAATGCCCCTCCAGCCGTCATGAGGTTGCTGTATACTGCCGTAAGATGCTCCACTCTTTCTTCACCAACAAGTTTTTCCTTGTCATCTAGCTCTCGCTTGCACCGAGCTTCCCTCTCAAGAAGGGCAGAGGTGATCAATTCCTTCGCGGCCATCAAGCTCGTCTCAGTGGTCCCGAGAAGAGCTTTCTCTCCTTCCTCTTTCAGATTCCTGATCCATGGATTAATCACCTCGTCCTTGAATCGGTCGTGAAGAGTGTCCATCTCGATGCTATACTGCCGGTTAAAGAGTGACAACTGCCGGCTGTTGATCACTCCACGGATTTCCTGGAAGGTAAGTCCATCAATGTGGAGGGAAGGTGGTGCAAGGTCGACTAGGGAGGTGTTAGAGGATAGATACGGGAAGCGGAAAGAATCTCACCAATACGGGTTTCCCAATCCTCGGGTCGTGGCCGAAGTTCAGCCTGTTTGATGATACCTCGTACAACTTTGAGGAGTTTTGATTTTGCTGTACCATCCAGGTCAAGGATCATTGCAGTGTATTCTTTCTTAAGCGTCTCAAGAACTGAGTTGAGCTCACGTTCACTTAGACGTAAGAAATCCTTTGCCCGAGCTTTAGTCTCCGTAATGAGGACTTTGCTGTACTAATGGCGGTACGTTGAATGAGGATCGTTGCACATAATCCAAACGAAGTGACTCACTCCAGCTTTCGCGGAAGAGGATTCTTGTAGTCTGTCATTGATACCTTCGTTCTCCAACTGGACAACCAAAAGCTACATGATCAGCCCACTTGCTCAGTGTCTGGGCCCAGCCAGGGTACTGTAACGCACTTACTCCTTTTTTGCCGCTTGAGGCGTCCCGGGTGCCACGATCAACATCCATATCCTCGAGTGACATACCACAATCTAGCAAACTCTTCTCAATCGTCCGATTTATCAACCCGCACGCCTTCTGTGAGATCACCCCTAGTTCCTGTTCCACGCGGAAACGAATCTCCTGAGTCTGCATAGACTCTATCCTGCCCCATGTATCCAAAATGGCTTGGGATATCTCAGGGGTTTGATCATAGTTTCTTTTTGCGAGGTCGTATTCGGCTTCAATCCGCCTTGCCTCAAGTATGAGCTTTCTTCTGCGGAGACTAAGTCGAACGAAGGCAGGCTATACCGACGCAGGACATACTCGTATACATCGTTCATTTCTTGTATCTGTCTGGTGACAGTGTCTGCCCCGCTAAGAAGTGGATTGATCCGAGCGTTGTGGGTCATATTGTTGGTGAATCTGTAAATGGCCCAGGTAAAGGGAGTGGCACGGAGTTCAGCAAGGAGTTTGTCGCGCCATGTTTGGATGGAGAACCGGTCATAAGTAGCTATTGGGTCTTTCACCCCTAGAATTTTGGCGGTGCACTGGACGGCTGATCAATGTAGGCTGTTGAAAACAGTGGCCCCACGTACATGATAACCCAAAGTATCCTTATTCCAAATGTCCTCGAACCGAGGCTTTGTGATTGTAGATCTGTCGAGCAAATCTCTCGCACTTAAACCCATGAGGGGGCAAGGGATCAAACGATTGGTCTTCGAAACGCCTCTCGGCCAGAATGCCGCTCTCACAGTTTTCAACTGCTCCTTCATATTTTCCTGCGAGACTTGGTCTGGGTGAGTGCAGACAACCACGTTCGCCCTCCCAATGAACTCGCTTGCGACAAGTTCAGGGAGACGCTTCCAGTCACTATGAGGGATCTGCTCGAATGACACAAACGGTACGGCCGTGTTCGATTCGGATGCCACTCGGCGAACGAGCGATTCAAGATTGACCTGGGCAAGAAAGTCAAGCGCGATCACTTGGCAAAAAGGGAAACCTCACATCACGGACACGTCCATCAATATCCTGGTGGTGAATAGATCACAGATGAGCTGGTGTGCCTACATTCAGAGGTACTCACTGGCACGTCGATGAACTGAAAATGAGGGTCAGCAACTGGGAAATACCGACAGGGCATTGCGACCAACCTCGTATATACCATGCAGTTGGTGACCACGCAGTGAGTCGAACTCGACCGTGAGCAATGGCCAGTCGACCTCGCCCATATCAAACTTGAGATTGAATCGTTGGCATAATCGGACGATATCGTTCAATTGACCTAACTGAACAAAGCACTCAGTTGAAGACAGAACTGTTCAGCAGGACACAAAACTCACCAAGACCTTCACATCATATTCCCCACTCGCCATTGGAGGCAATGTAAACTCAGGTGTCTCAAACTTCAGCAGGTTATTGCGGGTAACAGCATGGAGGTCACCCCACTGCCTGTGTATCGTTCTGAGTAAGATTTCCTCGTCCGAAGGGTCAGATGGGGTATCATAGATCTCCGCTGGCGATGGGTACGTCAGCATCTTCCGGCCATACTGATGAGCCTGAAGCTTCTTCAACGCAGAGAGGAATGGTTTGGCCTGGAATTCCAGTTCAGGGATTGTCTGGCCTTTTACATGGCGAATCCGGCATGGCCAAGTGGTAGAAGGGAGCTCTGCAGTGATATTCAGTATAGGATAGGGTGTGCGAGAATTAACGTAGTCACCATCTGATGGGAGAATCGACTTGCCCATGAGCGCATTCAAGAACAGCGACTTGCCCGCCTTGACCATTCCGCAGAACGCAATCGAGAAGAGTTGCTTCTTCGAGCGTACTATCTCCTCCTGCAGCACCCTGTCCAGTTCCTGCACTGCCCTCTCGAACTCTGGTCGCTCAGGATCATCGGAGGACTGCAGACTGTGCTGCTTCAGTTGTTCCACTGTGCCACTCCATAAGAGCTCAAACAGCGAGGTTTGCAGGATATCAAGCTCTCCAACCTGGAGACCGTATCTCCGGACATAACCATCCACACAGGCCTTGCCGATTTGTCGAGCGAGCTTCGCGTGTCGAGTAGCGGCCTCATGATTGTGCATGAGAATCGCGAACGTAGGCAGGTTATGTACACGACGTGCTCGTTCTGGTGAAACGGCGAAAGGCTGAAACCGAAAGGCGCCGAGGACAGAATCAAGGGCCTTCCAGACGCGGCCTTCAACATTGCTGATGAGACAGACACCGACAGAGGAGGGTACAGTCCACTGCTCATTGACCACATAGCGGTACCATAGAAACTTGAAAGCATGTTGGTTGTTCCGTTGGCACACAAAAATCTGGTTGGTCGCGTCCTTGAGGTCGCGGACGAGATCGAGAAGATCTCTCGAGCTGAGGGTGGCCTTGGGGATATTGAACACACATTTGAGACCTCTTCTAGGTTTCTCGCTCCCGAAGGGATTCATCGTGGCTTCATGGCGATCGCCCGCTGAGATCTCCTCAAACACTAGTCGTGTAGCCTTGAGCATCCTCTCAAGGCTTTCCATTCCTTCCATTTCTCTGAGTTTGTGAACTGTGAATTATTGGGTCTGCGAGCGCAACCTTAACACATACCGCCGCAAAAGGTAATACTCGATATTTTTCAGGAGAACGCTGTATATCATTATATCGGACTTGAGATTCTCTACCCCTTTACAGAGGTCCTTCAGGGCTTGTCGCTCCTCGTGCTCGGGCTCCTCGTGTTCGGGCTCCTCGTGTTCGGGCTCGAGGGCATTGTCGATCACATTGTACACCAATGTGGCTACTGTGTCAATGGACCGCAGAATAGCAAAAAGATTTGTTGTGAGATCCACTCTGGCGGGGGCGAGTGGTGGTGGTAACCATGGTGGTGGTGGTAGTGGATTTAGACGACGTGGAGGCGATGAGGACGACATGTCTTGTCTACCCTGATAGTACTTGTGCAGTGCGGCGACAGCGAGCTTGATCCGCGGGATCAAGCGGGAGAACAAAAATATTCTCTGTTTATGTATCCTTGAACGTCACCTTGAACGCCACGCCTACGCGATCTCATGGCCTACTGCAGAATATTGTTTTAATGTTGACGTGCTCTTTGCCAATTTACCAAGCGCACTCCTAAAATCCCAGTGCGCACAACTCAAGATGAGATCGACGCTCGCGGTTCCTGTGCCCTTGCCACACACCGTATATGTATTTTCCGTCAATATCCACCTTTTGCTCCCGGAGATACCAATCGTATACCACGTTGCGTCCGTGGCTCCGTGCTCGTCGCTAAACAGACCCACGACCTTTTCGACGACTGGGATCCTCCCTTGGCTGAGGATGCTAGGACGTCGCATGCACGATCGCACTGAGATGTAAGGGTTACCTTCATAGGCAAACCCTCACTCATCCGCCATCTTTTCATCCTGGGTCTTCGATGTTGGAGTAGCCCTCGGAGGGGTCCTTTGTACAATCCTTACGCCCCTTCAACACCCGGTCACGTTATGCAGTCATTTGCCTCACCCAAACACCAGTTCATTCCCCGTAATACTTCCTTTGCGAAGGAGGACACGGCCGAAATAGACTCGGTTGTCTTGCCATTTACTTCTTCGCCCTCCCTCCGATATCGGCTACAATATTACTCCAACATATATCGTTCGCATTTACCAACCGGGGGATGGTAATTGGACAAACAAACCAAAGCGAGACTAAATACAAAATGGAACTGCCACCCAGCCTCTGGGACCTGCGAGCATGTGATCTAAAAGCAGTAGTAACAGTTCTGTAACACTTGTGCAAATGGTAGCTTGCATATCGATTTAAAACTTGCTTGACTTGACCTCTGAGATTCAAGGAATTAAACTAAACCTGGACAAGGACGAGTGCATATCTCCGGTATCCGACTGGGTGAACCAGAAGTGGAATAGACAAAGTGGTTATTTGTGGAGCGAGGGTAGCAGCACACAATGCGGCTGATTCTTTCATGAAATGGAGCATGTTTGACAGCGGACAGATCGCCTCCACCACAGCTGAGTGTCCTGTTGAAGATTTTGGGCGTGTACGAAAGGAACTTTCTTGATTCCAGGTGTCGCAATGAAGGACTGGGTCCGTTCAGCACAGAAAATGCCTGGAACTCTAGTAGAGTATAGTGATAGTGTGGCCGTTCACATTGAACTGGCCTGGTCTCGATCGCCAAGGAGTAAAGGGGGCTGGATGAGTGATGAAAGACTGGGAGCGGTGGCGGATCTCGAGGCTGATGAACAACAATTAGGTATCGAGTGATGAGCACGAGGTTGGTAGCTTAAGGACAGTACAAATGCATTGTGCTTGTGACAAAGGTAGGGACAGACAGAGAAAGCATGAGTGATATTCATACTCCCAAGGACAGCCGTTGACGTGGTAGTGCGTTTGGTGTTGAACGAGCACGACCAGACCTAACGCTGGAGAGAGTAGGAAGAAAACCGTAAAGTATATATGGGCAAACAATGCGCTAAATATACAAAACAGGAACGAAACACGACACACCGAAAACCATGGCGTGTGATGAGTCACACTCACTCAACATTTGGCATGTGATAGTGGAACTCTTTGAGTCGATATCACTGTCAGTGGGGTTGGGTGCGCAGACGTGAATGGCGAACCATAGAGCATAGCAATATCCAGACAAAACCAGGACCATAGACGCGTAGAGACATTGCGCGGACCACTGGGCTCAATCGTTCATTGCGAGATGACGTTCGAATTGTGGTAGGAGTGGCCGTGTAGTGGGAGACATAGGCCGCTATGTGGGCTTGGATTTCATCATGATCGAGTGATGAGGGTGAAGATTTCCCGACGAGGCGATGGTGGCAGAGGTAGTGACTGCAGACGGAGGGGATTAGAAGAACGGAATGAGCGCGGCGTATTGAAAGAAGGCAGGTGGAGAGACTTACAACAGCTATAAGCCGCATTTCCAATGAAGAAGCTTATGTATTTTAATTGATCCGGTGTGAAGCAAGATGCGTGTCACAAACGATGCGTGGTGGTTGGTAAGGGGGACCGCGTACGTTGGAGTAATATTGCAGAGGGCAATGCAACCGAATATGCTTCGGGCGTGCTCGAGCGTCTCCTCATAGAAGTCCTCGCAAAGGGAGCATTACAAATGATGACTGGTGTTAGGGTGAAGTGACTGCGTAATGTTGAAGATGCCTAGGGATCGTGCAAGAGACCACTCGTCCAACACCGACGACCCAGGGCAAAAAGAGCGCGAATGGGTGAGACCACATTCACGAGAGTAACCCCTTATATCTCCGGGTGATTGTGCACGGGATGTCCTAGCATCCTCCCCGAGGAGGGATCCTAGTCGTCGAAAAGGCTGAGGGTCTGTTTAGCGACGAGTACGGACGCAAGGTGCCAATGCGATTGGTATCTCCTGCAGCGAGAGATGGATACTGACGGAAAACACACATATGCACGACATGTGGTAAGGGGGAGGAACCGTGAATATGAGATCTCATCTTGAGAGGTTGGATACCGTGTGTGCATTAGGGTTGCGCTTAGTGGGTCGGTAAACAGCACATCAATATTAAAACAATATTCCGCAGTAGGCCATGAGATGGCGTAGGCGAAGCGTTCAAGGATAAACATAGCACATTATTTGGTCCCCGCTTGACCCAGCTCACTGTCGCAGCACGCCGCACAAGTACTATTAGGGTTGACAAGACATGTGGTCCTCATTCCTTACACGTCGACGTCGCAAGTACACTCCCCGCAATCCAGTTATACTACTACCACCACCACCCATTCCACCAGCACCATCCATATACACACCACCACCCATACACACACACAGCCATTCACTCACCCCCGCCATAGTGGATCAGACAGCGAATATTTTTGCTATTCCGCGGTCTGTTGACACAGCAACCGCATTGGTGTGCAATGAGCTCGACAATGCCCTCGAGCGCGAACACGAGGAGTGACAAGCCCTGAAGGACCTCCATAAAGGGTAGAGAATCTCAAGTCCGATATAATGGTATACAACGTCCTCCTGAAAGATATCGATCATAGCCTCATACGTACGGCGGTATGTGATGGGGTTGCGCTCACAGAGCCAAAAATTCACAATATCATAATATCACAGAATGGAAGGAATGGAAAACCTTGAGAGGGTGCTCAAGGCTACACGATTAGTGTTCGAGGAGAACTCAGCCGGCGAACGCCATGAAAGCCACAATGAAGCCCATCGGGAGCAAAGAGCCCAGAAGAGCTCTCAACTATGTGCTCAGTGTGCTCAAATCCAACTTCCGGTCAGGAGTCCTTCTCGATATCGTCGGCGACCTCAAGAGCGCGACCAACAAGATTATCGCGTGCCAACGGAACAACCAACATGCCTTCAAGTTTTTATTCTAGTGACCTAGACCCCCCTCTATCGATGTCACCGGCAATGTTGAGGTCCGCGTCTGGCTGGCCCTCTATTCTGTCCTTGGCGCCTTTTGCGTTGATCCTTTCGCCGTTTCACCAGAATAACCTAATCGTGTATCTCACCTGCCTGTGTTCGCGATCCTCGTCCACAATTATGAGGCCGCTACTCAGCACGAGGAGCTCGCTCGACAAATCGGCAGGGCCTGCGCGGATGACCATGTCCAGGGATCGATTTCCAGGTTCGAGGGCTTGACATCCTGCAAACCTCGTTGTTTGAGCTCTTATGGACCGGCACAGTGGAAGAACTGAAGCAGCACAGGCCGCATTCCTCCGACGATCCTGAGCGACCAGAGTTCGAGAGGGCAGTGGAGGAGCTGGACAGGGTGCTACAGTATGCGATAGTACGCTCGAAGAAGCAACTCTTCTCGATTGCGTTCTGCGGAATGGTCAAGGCGAGGAAGTCGCTGTTCTTGAATGCGCTCATGGGCAAGTCGATTCTCCCATCAGATAGTGAGTCTGTTGATTGTTGCATACCATACCCCATACTGAGTATTACTGCAGAGCTCCCTTCTGCAGTTTGGCCATGCCGGATTCGCCATGTCGAAGGCCAGACAGTCCCTGAACTGCAATTCCAGGCCAAACCATTTCTCTCTGCGTTGAAAAAGCTTCGGGCTCATCAGTATGGCCGGAAGATGCAGACTTACCCATCACCGGCGAGGATCTATTACACCCGGCCTGGCCCTTTGGATGAAGGGATCTTACTCAGGACGATACACAGGCAGTGGGGTGACCTCCATGCTGCTACACGCAATAATTTGCTGAAGTTTGAGACACCTGGGTTTACGTTGCCTCCAGTGGCGATCGGGGAACGTGATGTGAAGATCTTGGTCAGTTTCATGTCCTGCTGAATAGTTCTGTTTTCAACTGAGTACTTTGTTCAGTTAGGTCGATTGAACGATATCGTCCGATTGTGCCAACGATTCGATCTTAGTTCATCGACGTGCCAGTGAGTACCTCCGCATGTAGGCACACCAACTCACCTGTGACCGATTCACCACCAGGACATTGATGGACGTTTCTGTGATGTGAGGTTTCCCTTTTGCCAAGTGATCGCGCTTGACTTTCTTGCCCAGGTCAATCTTGAATCACTCGTCCGCCGAGGGGCATCCGAATCGAACGCGGCCGTGCCGTTTGTGTCATTCGAGGAGCTCCCTCATAGTGACTGGAGGTGTCTCTCTGAACTTGTCGCAAGCGGGTTCATTGCGAGGGCGAACGTGGTAGTCTGCACTCACCTGGACCAAGTCTCGCAGGAAGCTATGAATGAGCAGTTGAAAACCGTGACAGCGGCATTCTGGCCGAGAGGCGTTTCGAAGACCAACCGTGTGACCCCTTGCTCCCTCATGGGTCTAAGTGCGAGAGATCTGCTCGAGAGATCTACACTAACCAAACCTCCGTTCGAGACCATTTGGAATAAGAACACTTTGGGTTATCATGTACGTGGGCCACTGTTTTCAATAGCCTACATTGACTAGCCGCCCATTGCGCCGCCAGAATTCTAGGGGCTGGAGACCGACGAGCTACTTATGACCGGTTCTCTATCGAAATATGGCGCCAAAAACTCCATGAAGAATTCCATGCCAGTGGTCTTCACAGGGCCATCCAAGGGCTGACTGCAGAGATGTCGACAGCGCTTAAATCAATGCGCTTCTTACCGAAGGGGATACCGTCTTCAGACAGTTACGAGAGATGAGAATTGCATATAGGTGTGTCCTGCTTCAGTATAGTCTACCTTTCTTTGACTTAATCCCTACAGAGGAAAACTGCTTCTGGAGGCAAGGCGGATCAAGACCGAATACGAAACTGCTATAATCGAGCGCGTAGGACATCTCAAACTGTTTTGGATACATGGGCTCGGGTAGAGTCCATGCAGACTGACGAGATCCGCCGGCTCCTGGAACGGGAATTATGGGTGATCTCACGGAAGGCGTGTGGGTCAATCGATCGGATGATTATGAAGACATTATTAAAACCCGGGATATCATTGGAGGATGTGTGCGCTGGTAATGGCAGCCCTGGCGCCTCGAGAGACAGAGGAGGGGTGAGTGTGGTATAGTATCCTGGCTGGGCCCAGACACTGAGCGAGTGGCCTGATCATACAGCCTTTGGGTGTCCAGTCGGGGAATGGGGATATCAGTGACAAATTTCAAGGATCTGAAGCTGGAATGAGTCACTTCACTTGGATTGTGTGCAATGATCCTCACTCAACGTACCACCCATAGCACTGCAAAGTCCTTTTTATAGAGACTAGAGCTCGGGCAAAGGATTTCTTCCGTCTAGGTGAACTTGAGCTCAACTCAGTTCTAGAGACGCTCAAAAGAGAATACACTGGAATAATCCTTGATCTGGCTAGTACAGCAAAAACAAAACTCCTCAAAGTTGTACGAGGTATGATCAGGCAGGCTGAGTTGCAACCACTAGCCGAGAATTGTGAAAGCCCGTATCCGTAAAATTCTTTCCGCCTTCTGTATCTACCCTCTAACTCTTCCCTAGGTAACCTTGCACGACCTTCCCTCGACATTGATGTACTCTCCTTCCCGGAAATCCGTAGAGTGATCAACAGCCAGCAGGTGTCGCTCCTTAACCGCCGGTATAGCATCGACGTCGACGCAATTCACGGCCGATTCAAGGCCGAGGTAATTGATCCGTGGATCAAGAGACTGAAGAGGAAGGAGAGAGAGCTCTTCTTGTTACCACTGAGGCCAGCTTGATGGCCGCGAAGGAATTGATCACCTCTGCCCTTCTCGAGAGAGAAGATCGATGCAAGCAAGAGCTAGATGACAAGGAAAAGCTCGTTGGTGAAGAAAGAGTGGAGCGTCTCACGGCCGTATACAGCAACCTTTTGGCTGCTGAAGGGGCGTTGAGCGAATTGCTCGTTCGCGCTGGGGCTCTGCAACCATGCCAAGAGCCCCTGTACTATTTTCGTGATTTATAATCTCGTGGAAACGAGTGACGATGTTTCGATGAATCGTAAAGTATGGATCACCACCTCGGACTCACCGGACTCTTAATGTAATATACCATGTAGTACAATAGTTGAAATGTGGATTAAATACGAGGATCGCATACAACAGGACGGTCTCTGCGCGCTAGTCTAGATCGATCTGGCACACGTACTCTAGTTCTATACATATGGATCGGAGGGTCTTGTTCTGCACAAAACCTAGACACATATTTAATTATTCCTACGGTGCTCCTGGGTGCCCTCCACCAGCCTGCGCCGAACGCTGCGTCGGCCTGGCCAATCTGGCCTGACCGGAGAACCGGCCGCTCCAACCCCCAAGCAGGTGAACCCATCCTTTATTAAGATAAGCTTCCGATAACGCCTCCCCTGACGTCCGTCTTCTTATCCTTCAGCCATTTGATATGCTGTACTATTGCAAGGGTATTGTGACTTTCTTCCGTCTTTCAAAAGGTAGAGTACAGCCTGAGAGGTATCCTGCTCCCTACGATTATGGACCCCGGCACTATCATTTCCATTTTAGGAGGAGCGCTGTCCTGTGTTCATACAATCTTCGATGCCATCGATAAGGCCCAACAAGCCGATGATGCAGCACACGAAGCGCTTAAGGCGTTAAAAAGGACTGTTGTCGATGTGGAGGGCGATATCAAGTTCTTTAAAACGATGATTTCTGTCTTGCAATCAACTGAAAACGAGAAGATCTTGGATTTCCTTGAAGAGTTCGCAATTTCCTGCTGTCCTCTCACTGTATCCATTTTGGAATGTGCCACTAATCTTTTAATACAGCTATGATACCAAACACGCCATGGAGAAGTTTCAGGAGGACCTCAACGCGATGACCACCTTGCTGGGCACCGAATCAGCCAAGGAGTCATGCACACTCTCCAATGCCCAGAGCTCATTGAAGCTATTTCTTCAATCCTTAATACATCTCCCTCCGGCAAAGCAACGCACCGTGGTCTCTGAGCTCAAGGATGCAAGAAATAAAATTCTCGATAATCAGCAGAATATCAAACGGGATTTCAGGTTCCTCTGGAATCTCTACACCATTTCCCAGCAACCAGCAAATACTGGGGCTTACTTCCCATTGGACGGAAGTAGCCCCAAAACCGTGACCGGGGCACTCGACGCTGCTTCGTGGGAATTCATCAGTCATCCGTTCGGAATCACTCGATCATGTGGCTCCTTCTCATTATCAGTGCTTAATCGTGATCACGACGCAGCCTCCAAAAAGGAGAAACTTGCCAAGGAACTCGGCAAGGGATGGATCAACGATCGGGTGAATCGGAGTCATGTTCCCGCCAGCCAACTCATCGAGGTTCAGATCCCTCTTTTTGAACTCATTTGGAGTGGTACTATACAGCAACTCAAGGGAAACCCCACTCATAGTATCGATGATCCTGAACACCGAGAGTTTGAACAAACCCTCGACCAATTGGACAGCTCTTTGCAAGAAGTCATTGCCCGTTCGAAGCGGCCAAGGTTCACGCTTTCTTTCTACGGAATGGTGAAGGCAGGCAAATCGCTGTTCCTCAATTCCCTGATCGGAAATACTGTGCTTCCCTCGAATGGTAGGTACCCTCGTAATCGCACAACTTGGTGACATCGACCCACATTCCACCTAGAGCTACCATCAACCGCGTGGCCCTGTCGACTGGTCCATGTCAAGGGGACTATACAACCAGAACTCAGTGTTAGGGCTGGTTCGTTTAACCACGCCATAGAGAGCTTTAGAGCTCACCGGTACGGCGCTAAAATGAAGAATTATGAACCACCAACGACATCTGTACTTGGCGCCATGATCGGTGATGGTCCCGACGCCGAAACCTCCCCAGAGGCAAATGAACTAGAGAGAATACACCAGGAATGGAAAAGCCTTGACATCAGTACACAGGATAATCTCCTCAGATTCGAAGAACCTGACTTCCAACTGCCCGATCGAGTTTCCGGGGTGGGAGCAGTTAAGAACTTAGTAAGTTCTATAAGTCATCCCTCTGGAAACTTATTAATTCCACCCGTTAGCTCGGAAAAATTAATGACATTGTGAGATTGTGTAAACGGTTTGGGCTCAAATTCGAGGGAACTGAGGAGGACTGGCCAATCCTGAACGTCGAGTTCAGCTCGCTCAAAGACAGGAAAGTTAATGAGATATATGAGGTGATGTGTTCACTTGCCACTCCTGAATTTATGTTTGACCGTTTGTTAGTTCATCGACCTTCCAGTGAGTTCTGTAGCCATCTACAATTTCCTCACGCTCACACATCACCTAAACAGGGAATCGGCGAGCACTTTAAGAATGTACGAGCCTGTACCCTAACGTCTATGTCCTTCCTGACATCTTATTCAGTCGAACTGGGAGTCTTTAGTTCAACTTGCGGCATCTCAATCCAACGCGATTGTTCCCATCGTGTCATTCACAGAACTTTCTCGCAGCGATTGGAGGGAGCTACCAAAGCTCGCCGCTCGTGGTTACAACCGTAAAGCTGATCTAGTGGTTTGCACTCATCTGGATCGAGTCTCAGGGGAGAATTTGAAACAGCAACTGTGGACAGTCAGTAGGTCGTTTTGGCCTGGTACCCATGATGGGGCCGACCGCATTCTCAAATGTTCGTCACTCATGGGGTTGAGTGCGAGCCAACTGCTGGAACAGACGATAACTACCAAGCCTCCGTTCAAGGAAGTCTGGGATAAAGCCTCTATTCGCTATCATGTAAGCCGTGGTTAAGTCATTGAACCTCACTGCTCTCACAGCGCTTTCCTTGCAGTGCGCCTCGAAGCTTCTTGGAGAGGGAAAGCCCGAGTTTGTGTACAACGACTATGATCGAGGTGAATGGGAAGAAAAGGTTGCAGAACAACTTCACGACAGCGGCCTTCCCCTCGTCATCCACAAGCTCACCAGGGAAATGGTTGACAGCGCTCGGAAGAACGCTCTCACCAGCGAAATATCAGAAGCAATTCGCCTTGTACGAGAGCTACGCAAAAAGGAAGGGTGAGTTGTGTAATGCTTTGCTAGTCTTCGCAAAATTCACGAGTATCTATCTCAGGCGAAAACTCCTCGAGGCGCGGCGAACGGAGGGCGAATTTGAAGCCGCTAAAGATGCGTACTTTAAGACTCGTCAGAAGCTTCTGGCGATCCTCAGTACATGGGATTCGAGAGGCCAAGAGCAG
>Ga0307515_10001852_pt1 | contig 47128 bp, 27 predicted proteins | sample 17_EM_MG_FD_194513 | JGI IMG/M metagenome (GOLD analysis project Ga0307515, IMG submission 194513) | Populus trichocarpa ectomycorrhiza microbial communities from riparian zone in the Pacific Northwest, United States - 17_EM | ecosystem: Host-associated > Plants > Roots > Unclassified | place... | reverse complement strand
AGCTTACGCGCACCACGACTATTCCCCACGGCCCACTGGACATCCTGCAAGCCCAGGAGCAGGTAAGGCACCGCGGGGGTGACAGGCGTGCACATAGAGGGTCGAACCCGGGACGGGGGCGGAACAAATCACACGGTTGACCACAGCAGCTAGACCTTCAATTGCCAAACTCTTCTATTCTTAAACACTAACAAAGTGGAAGTCCCACTCTAAAAGTAAGGGTCCATGCCTTGGCAAAGGATACTGCAATTAATTATCAATTCTATGCTAATTTAATATCAAAATCATCTTCATCATCATTATTCAATTCTAAAAGTCTTGAGCTTTCGGTTGCGTGCGCCAATCAAGGCAACCAATCAAGCCTTTGTTCATTTTATTTTTATTCTCAGGCCGACTTTTCTATGTGCACCGAATCAAGATTTTATTTCTAATTTAATTAATGGTTATAAACGATCTTGCGAAAAGAAATAGTAATTTGCAAAGAAAAAACTCTTTCAGTAGAATTACTTATGACCACATAATTCGTTTATTTATCATATTTGCTCGTGCATAAAATAAAGGTTATTAAAAGAAAATGACAATATTAATTTGTCGTCTGGAGCGGCCAGCCTCTACCTGGTTCAGGGACTTACCGGCCAGGTGCTTCCACTGATGTGATCTTTATGGGGTCTTAGCTTTCCTTCTTTCGTCGACTGTGCCAAAAAAAAAATTTAAAGAAGAAAACGACATTGTTCAACCAAGATTATCACTATTAAAAGATGAATTCTGAACTCATTTCACTCAAAAAAACAAAAAATATGAAAATTGAACTGTAAATTCGAAATCTACTAATTATTATAGATTACCAAACCCTTGTTCGTTCTGAAAATTCAAGTATCAGTATTTATCTATATATAATCAATTTCATATTATTTTAAATTACATAGTATTTTGTTAGCGGAAATGTTCTTTCGGAGATTTTTTTAATGTTATACTCGATTTTTGGTTCGTGCTATGTTGGAGGCCGGATCATTTTTTTCTATCTTTAAAAGAAATATAAAGGTGTCGCTAGTGTGTTTTCTGGTGAAGAAAAATCAATCATGAACCTAAAATTTTGATGCATACTAAACAACATGTTTTTACAAATAAAAAAATATTAAGACGACAACTTATTGGATTGATCCATGTTAAACGTGGCCAACATGTAAAACCTGCGATCGGGATCATGAGACCATGATAATCTCATAGAAAGTAAATTGAAACAAATTAGAAAATTTAATTCCAACCATCCATATGTTGAAGGGGCAAAAATGAAAAAAATATATATTTAATTTAAAAAAAAAGACTTGAAAACATAGGTAAACACGTCAAAACTGTGATTAGAGTCAAAGAATAGAATTATCCCATATAAAAAAAATATGAAGTTTACTTCTTAACTGGCCTATTAGGTTTTGCTCCCTTTTTTTTCCTCCACTTTTGCTCCCTTTTTTTAATATAATTTTACCATTAGATTGTTTTTATTTAACCCTGTAATTTTTTGTTTTTGGACTCGATAATTTGTTTTGTTTTGTTTGATATGAGGCTTTTGAGATGTTGAAAAAAATAATGGCTCTCAATTAATGCTTGATTAGGCACAGTAGAATTCAATGTTATGGATTTAAAATAAAGTTTTAGGCATCAAATTTGAAACCAAAACAAATATCAAGTATCTTTTCTACCAAATCAGGGACTAGATTGGATGAGCATGAAAAAAATAATTGGCATGTGTCAACTTAGAAATGCCACAGGACTGTGACGGCGTGCATGGCAAGCACCAACCTTTGGATGTAGCCTTTCGTGGTGCCAATGGGATTGTCTTTCTTACTTGGTAAAGTACAGAGACAAAGGCCTTCCAGTATGGCTTTGACAACCCTTTCTGTTTTTTTTTCTTTTCACTCTCTTATCTATCTCATCTTCTCGGTTTATACACCAAACAATTCGTTGTTTTTTTATGTCAAATGTGATCCCAATTTTTTTATTGCTATTTTTAACATCAATTGTAATTCGATTTCTCAAATTTGATACCCGGTAAACCATGAAATGATGCTTAAAATCATAAATAAATTAGACAATGCGAGATGGAAGAAATATTAAAAAAATGATAGAAATGTAACATCGGAGGAAATCCACAATGTTTTGTTTTTTTCTTTATTTTTTGTCACTTGACTTGTTTTTTCTTTTCTTTTCAAATATGATCATTTTATATTAAGTTAACTTGGGATTGTGTTTGATGTTTTATTTTGGATGACTTTAAGTGTGGTTCTTGCTATTTTATAAAAAGTTTAGACATTGACTTAATGCTCGAGTAGATAAAATAATATTTAATTTTATTGATTCAATTAAAGTAAAACTTCATAGATCCAATTTCAAATTCAAACAAATATCCAACTTTTTTTTAAGAATTTTTGGTTGGAATAAACAAATTTATTATTATTTATTAACAAATATAGTTCTTGACTATTTTATTAAACGTTAGGGTAAACATTTCAATTTGCATTTATATTTTTTCTTGAAGGTAAAAAAACAAAAAAATAATTTGGAGACCATTAGCATTAAAGAGATATGTTTCATTTCTTAATTCTTTTATTTCGAAGCTTAAATCTAACATTTTAATAATTTTATCCTGTTTAATACATTATATTAATGATCGAAATAGGAGATAAGTTGACCAATCCAATTTTGTTTTAAAAGGTGTATGGTCAAAAACGAGGGAGCAACGAAAACTACAAGTAATGAACGAAAGGGCAAAATGGAGATATAAGAAATGGTGTCGCTGTCTTGCCGTTGACGGGAATTAAATGGTTGCACACAGATTTTGGCACGTGGTGTTTGGAGACTGGTGATTAACAAATCCCTCGGGTTTTCCGATTACCTTCTCAGGTGCTGTTCTGTCATAATCATAAAGATTCAAGGCTATTCTTGTCACTTCGCTATAAACTTCCCGTGACAGCGTACGCCCCCAATCCTCTCTCTCCTTCTCTATCCATCCCTAACCCAGAGAGAGCGAGAGAGAGAAGAAAACCATTAAAAAAGGGTATAACATTTATGGATTGATAATGAAATATATGATTATAAGATTTCTCATAAAATTCAATAAAAATAGGAAGCGGATAATTTATTTTTGTATTTTAAAATCCAAGTATCAGTAAATTCTAGGAAAAATATTTTAGATTAATTTAATTATCCAGTTTTTATCATCTTTTCACAAAATAATTAAACAGGCATGCTTGTGTTACATTTATGTGTGCAATTAAAGATTATATGATTTTTCCTTAGCTATAAAATCTATGATTATTATTTTTAGAAACATAACGTAATCACATGAAAATTCGAGAAATGTTCGCCTGACCTTGACATAATATTTGTTTTTTCTCTCTAATTTATAACAAAACACTACCTTTTTTTTCCGAAATATTTTTAAATTAAGAGGATCAATTGACTGCTTAATAATATGATGTATGAATTTTTTAATTAAAAATATATTAAAATAATATTTTTTTTAGATTTTTTAATATTAATACATTAAAATTATGAAAAAAAATGAATTATATATACACACACACACACACACACATATATATATATATATATATATAAGAAAAAAACAATTTGAAAATAGAAGCTAAAACGAGTCTTAAATTAAGTGTTTGAAAGCATGATAGTATCGCTCACCATCTAACTTGTTATTTAAGCTGTGAATACAATTTATCTATTTATTTTTGTGTTTTTAAAAAAAATTAAAATTTTTTTATTTTTTTCTTCACTTCAAATTAATATTTTTTAGTGTTTTAGATCATTTTGATGTACTGATGTCAAAAATAATTTTTTAAAAATAAAAAAAATATTATTTTGATATATTTCCAAATAAAAAACACTTTGAAAAATAACTGCAACCACACTTCCATAAAAAAATTTAGTTTTAATATTAAAAAATTCATCCAAAAATACTTTTAACCATAAAAAAATTCTTCTACCATCCAAAATTCTTTTCCCAATCAAGTTTTAAATAAATGATATTCACTTCGAAGACGTGAATCAAAAAACCAACACGAGTTTTTTTTATTTAAACTCTCCATAAAATCTAATCTGATTCAATCCAAGGAGATTTTATAACAATATCAAACAAATAATAAGTAAGTACTGAAATCAAAGCTATTAAACTTTAATGGATATAAGTTCAGGTTTAAAATAACTCAATTAATTTAAAATAATATTTTTTAATATTTTTTTAAATAATATGACATTGTTTTTATTTTTAAAAAATTAAATTATATTTTGAACGAGTCAATCAGGTCACAAGCTAATTTGTTGGGTCAAATAAATTTAACAAAGTTAATTTTTACTTGATTTAATTTATATTTTTTAAAATATAGCCTGAGCCAAGTTCTAGATTGTTTGGTAATCAAATTAGCCTATCAAACATATTTGATAACATTGATTGTATACTTGATATTGTGATGCATAATATTTTTTAAAAGTATTTTTTATTTAAAAATATATTAAAATATATATTTTTTAATTTTTAATATTAACACATTAAAATTATAAAAAAAAATTAAAAAGTATTAATTTTAATTTTTTTAAAGAAATTATATTTTTAAAACAGATAAAAAATAATAGAAGCTAAACTCCAGACATTCACTAAACACTTGATTAAAATGAATTGCTGTGATGCAGTATCAATTAAATATAATAATAAGTGTACAAGGAGTCCATCATCTTCGGTCGCTGTCTGTAATTCACAGTGATCTCTCTATGATTAATAATTAAATTAACAATATATAAAAACCCTAACTACCTCATACTCTCCCTCACTCAGTCCCCCCCTCCCTCCTCTTTGCTTCTACCAGACACCATCTTTCCCTCCTTTTCTCCTTCCTTTGCTAAATAATGCAAATGAAAATGGCAATGACAATGTTCATCAGCATCTAAACCCGCATTTGCTTTTGCTGTCTTAATGTGAACAAGTTATTTATTTATTCCTCTTCTTTGTAAGTAAATATCTACTTTTTTTTGGGTTATTTTATTTGATGGGATCTTTCTTTACTACCAAAAAATGTAGATTCTTTGCTTGTTTAGGTTCTTGATAGATAGATTTGACTTTGTTGCTGCAGATTCAGTTGCTTTTTTTTTTTTTTGGTTTGGAGTGTTGAGTAATGTAAGTAAAGAGAGCGACAGCTAGCTGCTGCTGTACTTTGATCAGAACAGCTTCATTCTCTCTATTTGGTAAGTGATATTAATTAATGTTTAGTTTGGTGATTGATTTTCAAGCTTGGAAGTATCTACTTGTGGTAATCGAGAACTGATGATTTCATTCTTTAAAACAGTTTGTCTTATTTAGAAGTGCTTGTGTAAGTAATCTGATCGATTATAGAAAGTGTTTTTCTTTTCTTTTAAGGGGTTTGTGGTTTTTTTTTCCTTTCTTCAAGTGGTTGAGATTTGGGTTGTTTCTAATTATTTATTTAATTAATTAATGAAATGTTTTGACGAGGAAAATTTGTCATAGTTCTGAGTATTATTTTATTTTCTTCGGTCAAAAAAATATAAAAGAGAAACTGGGTTGTCATGATTTTTTAGATTTCGAGTGTTATTGGTGTTACAATATGGAGCTGACTAGTTTTTTATTGTGTTGGATGGAGCAGGTACTGTGGGAGATAATAGAAGTTGGCAGGCAGTGAAAATGAGGGTGGTGGAGTTTTGGCGTACAGTGCTTGTCTTATTTGCTTTGTTGATAAATGGGAAAGCAGAGGTGTATATTGTGACCATGGAGGGAGAGCCTGTCATAAGTTATACAGGAGGTATCCCTGGTTTTGAAGCCACTGCTGTGGAATCTGATGAGAAGCTTGACGCCACCAGGTAGGTGCTTCCAAGTTGCAAGTTTCTTTGCTTTTGTGTACTTGTAGCGTTGTTATACTAATTTTCAATGCTGGGAAACGTGTTGTATAGTCGAAACATCCTAGTGAAATTACTATCTGGAATTTTAATTTACCGGTTGTTTTTCGAATAATCGTAGTGTGTTTGCTGTGGCCGTGTACTTCATGCTCACAGTTTGATATGGATCATAAAGGTTGACAAGTCATATACCTCTTCACCAGTTGTAGGCCATTAATAATATCTTGGAAAGAAAGTCGGAATAGAAATAAAGGGCACCGTAAAGACTGTGCGCTGTGTGTTTCCTGTCCCATGTTTACGTTCTGTTTGCATCTCATTTTCTAATCATTGACTTTGTCTTTATGGTCCGCCGATTTTGGTAGACTATAACTGCTTTGGGAATTTAGTATAAATCCTATTCGAATTGCTTCCCAGTAGAATTAAACGACCATTGGTTGTGAAAAGATTCAAACATATGCATGCATCTAGTCATCCCGTCAAGCATTTAACCCTTGGCTTTTTGAACAGTTTATTTGCAGCTAGTAGCTCATCTGATATGAGGATGTTCTCACCAGCCTTAGTGTCTATCATGATTCAATTGGTGGTTCATGTACCTTATTCAGTCAAATCTAATTAGGTTCCTTGTTGTTTTGCACTGTCTTATGTGTTACCTTGCACTGTGATATTTTGTTTTTGATAAAAGATCATCACACCATGATTGATAAAGGAATATATGGAATTGGTTGAAACTGTTTCACTTGACTTATTCACTCTCTATCTTTGGGTCCCAGTAGAATTAAACGACCATTGGTTGTGAAAAGATTCAAACATATGCATGCATCTAGTCATCCCGTCAAGCATTTAACCCTTGGCTTTTTGAACAGTTTATTTGCAGCTAGTAGCTCATCTGATATGAGGATGTTCTCACCAGCCTTAGTGTCTATCATGATTCAATTGGTGGTTCATGTACCTTATTCAGTCAAATCTAATTAGGTTCCTTGTTGTTTTGCACTGTCTTATGTGTTACCTTGCACTGTGATATTTTGTTTTTGATAAAAGATCATCACACCATGATTGATAAAGGAATATATGGAATTGGTTGAAACTGTTTCACTTGACTTATTCACTCTCTATCTTTGGGCCATTTTTCAGTCAATTGGTCACGTCCTATGCCCAGCACCTTGAACAGAAACATGATATGCTTCTTGATTCATTGTTTGACCGTGGGACCTACAAGAAACTCTACAGCTATAAGCATCTTATAAATGGCTTTGCGGTTCATACTTCCCCTGAACAGGTGAAACTATGAATTACTCTCTCTGTACATTTATCTCTATGATATTCTTAAAAAGGATGATATATTATTTTCTTTCTATTTTTGTATCCTTACATTGTTCCCATATATTAGTAGGCAGAAACCCTGAGGCGTGCCCCTGATGTGAAATCTGTGGAGAGAGATTGGAAGGTGAGGAGACTTACAACACACACCCCACAGTTTCTGGGGCTTCCAACCGGAGTTTGGCCAACAGGGGGTGGCTTCGACAAGGCTGGAGAAGACATTATAATAGGATTTGTAGACTCAGGAATTTTTCCACGCCATCCAAGTTTTGGATCTCCCAGCAGTGACCCATATGGGCCTCTTCCAAAGTACCGAGGAAAGTGTGAAGTTGATCCTGATACCAAGAGAGAATTCTGTAATGGAAAGATCATTGGAGCCCAACATTTTGCTGAAGCTGCAATTGCAGCTGGGGCATTTAATCCTTCCATTGATTTTGCTTCTCCCATGGATGGAGATGGGCATGGAAGGTTAGAACCTATGCCATCTTTATATGCAATTTCCATATAAAAACTGTGATGCAATATAATCCTTTAATTATTTTTTTTCTGACTGGAATTTTAACCTGTTACGATTGCTTGCATGACAAGAAGCTCAATTAATGGTTTCACAAAGTGAAAAAATGTTTTATGCTTGCATGCTGTGTGGGTTAGCACATACTAATGAAGAAACTTTCAGTTGGCTTGCAATACATATTAGAGAATGCTATAAATTTGATGGAAGGGTGCACATGAAAGGAAAAAAAAACTATTTTCATTTGGACCTGGAGAACAGGAAACATATATGGTAAAAAAAATTCAATCTAATACTTTTTCCTTGGTTGTTTCTGTAACTTGATTCCAGTCACACAGCAGCTATTGCAGCTGGAAATAATGGTATTCCTGTGAGAATTCACGGCCATGAATTTGGGAAAGCAAGTGGGATGGCTCCTCGTGCCAGGTGAGCAGAATAACTTCTTCAATTAGTCATATTCCCTTCAAAATTTTAATATCATGTCCTTCTTTGACATGGCAAGTGATCTTATTTATGACCAGGATTGCTGTGTACAAGGCACTCTATAGGCTTTTTGGAGGCTTTATTGCAGATGTGGTAGCTGCTATTGATCAGGTGTGCTCTCATTTGGTTGCTAACCACCCATAACAGATTTGAGGATGCTGTTCATAACTTGTTGCTTTTCTTGTTGTCTTGTAACCTCAAGTCTTGCACCAGAATTTTGCTTGTAATCTTATCCTTGTTACAGTATAATCAACACCTTCAGGGTGCTGAGATCTGATGGACTTTTTTTGTGGCCATATATATCCTCCCATATCATTGACAAGCGAGCAACAATGTGTGGTTTAAATATCTATGAGTGCTTGGTAGCCATTTACAAAGAAAAGGCTTCCCTCTTCTTGATTTTTGTCACTAGAAAAATCTTCTTGGTGTATCTCCTGTTAAATTGAGTTAAAAAAAGTGACACCTGCCTTGGATTTGAAATTCTATGTTGAAATGGAAAAAAAAAGATATTATTTTCTCGGTCTACTATCAACATGATATTAGAAAGGATACCAATTTCCCATCAGTGCTACATCTTTTGATGGTTATCTCTTTATTGAACAACTTTAATGTGCAAAAACTCTTGTGAATAGGCTGTTCATGATGGAGTGGATATACTCAGCCTCTCAGTGGGTCCAAATAGCCCTCCAGCAACCACCAAGACAACATATTTGAACCCTTTTGATGTTACACTTCTTGGAGCTGTGAAAGCAGGTGTATTTGTTGCACAGGCAGCTGGAAATGGTGGTCCTTTTCCAAAAACTCTGGTTTCTTATAGCCCTTGGATAACATCTGTGGCCGCTGCAATTGATGACCGGAGATACAAGAACCATCTGTACCTAGGAAATGGCAAAGTTTTACCTGGAATTGGTTTGTCACGTAAGTTTTACACTCAAGCTTTTGGTTCTAACTTGATAGCCTTTGAGAAGAGATGCTGCATAATGTGGGGGTACTGTTGAGAAAGAATGTCAGTACAAAAACTAAATGTGGCAGCTATAAATTTTCCCAACCTATTCTTTTCATATTGCATTTTTTATGGGAGATTGAATAGAATAGTAATTTTGTCCTTTGTTATAGTGGATCATGCGCTAGTTTCATGTTTTTGTTTTTTTTTCCTTCTCTAGCTGCCTTTTCCATTTGTTTTTAGCTTTATGTTTCCTTGATATACTGACATTCTTCTGCCTATGGTTGAAATCTTCTATAGCTCCATGTAAGAATCAAATGGTACCCTCTTTTCTAGTGAAATCAAGTGTGAAAATGAATTGCCGGAAAGGTTTATCGTGATTGACCAAAGACGATTCACCATAGAAATGATTTCTTTTATCATTTTAATAGCAAGTTTGGAGTAATTTACTTTACTGGTTTTTCTTTTCTTTTCATGTATGAACTTAAGCAGCCACAATGTGGGATGGACATTCATGTGGTGTTGGATGATTAAATTATGTTTCATTACTCTCTTTTTATGTCCTCCCTTCAAGCTAAAATCTTTCTTTAATTTTTGCCTTTCTGATTTGTTATCTTTTCAAATTGTTAAAACCTGTTTCGAAAGTTGTCTCAAATGATTCTTGTTTGTCACTAAGCTTATCCAGCTTTTGTTGAAAATTTATTTTGTATAGCTTCTTTGGCAGAGCATCATTGTAAAAGTAGCTCCCTGACCCAACTGCTATGGGTGCATGCTGGGGATATTTAAGTAGCCAGTCATCTTTGGATATACCTAGTGAGTAAACAATAGTTCATGGCTTTATCTACTGTTCTACAAGCTAAAATTTAGTTCTAGGAAAATTCATTGAGAAGTCTAGAAGCAACTGGAAATCTTCTGAAGCTTTTGTGTTGTCATATTCTAGCCTCGAGGAATGAGTGGATTTCATGACCAACTTTAGAGACATGCTGCTGATGAACTAAATTTAAATATTCCTCAATCTAACAATTTACTAACATAAGAGCGTATTGTGAACATGTGCTCTAATATAGTCCAACAATTTACCATCACAATTTCTTGATCTTGTTTATTTCAATTTGTAATTAATCTCACGGTCTGGTTCTTCAATTTATAATTATTGCTTTAGGCATGCTGTAGCTAGTAATTGCGTAGCAGCTGATAATTATCCACCAGTATCTGGATTCAAAATCTGAAATAGGTCCAATGGATTTCTGCAGCTTCTACACATCCAAATCAAACATACACCTTGGTTGCTGCAAACGATGTATTGCTGGATTCTTCGGTGATGAAGTACAGTCCTTCAGACTGCCAAAGACCAGAAGTATTGAACAAGAACTTGGTAGAGGGGAACGTTCTTATCTGCGGTTATTCCTTTAATTTTGTTGTTGGTACTGCATCCATCAAGAAAGTCTCAGAAACAGCCAAGAGTCTTGGTGCAATTGGATTTGTTCTTGCCGTGGAAAATGTTTCTCCTGGAACGAAGTTTGATCCTGTCCCTGTTGGTATTCCTGGAATTCTAATCACGGATGTTACCAAGTCAATGGTATCTTCTTTGTCATTTATCATTAGTCCACACTTTCTATGTCATAAGTTTTTGATTTTTGTATTGCCTGTCTTGTTATTCTCTTTTATCTTCATGGTCTTGGATCCCCCCAAATCACAGAGTTTGTTAGTTGTGTTAAATTATGACAATAATGTGAGTTGTCAACTGTAGGATCTTATAGACTATTACAACACCTCTACACCAAGAGATTGGACTGGACGAGTGAAGAGCTTCAAAGGTACAGGAAGCATTGGGAATGGCTTGATGCCTATTCTCTATAAATCAGCACCACAAGTGGCATTATTCTCTGCTAGGGGGCCCAACATAAAAGACTTCAGCTTCCAAGATGCTGATCTTCTCAAACCAGATATCTTGGCTCCTGGATCTCTCATTTGGGCTGCTTGGTCTCCTAACGGAACAGATGAACCAAATTATGTTGGTAAGTGAGTTAATAGATCAAATTCAATATCTCTTTAAGGCATTAATCTTTGGTTTCACATCACATTTGTTCTGTCTAGAAGTGCAACCAATTCAAGAAACTTTGCATAACTTTTTGGGGGGTGGGGAGGTGTTCGGGGAGTCTAGTATCTCTTGATTCCAATTTCATCTGAGACTTAGGTCACTTTGAAAGGAGGATTATAAGCTCTTGCAATATTTTATTTCTCATTGTGTGAAAGCAAGTGGGAGAAATTATTTTATTTCTCATTGTGTGAAAGGAAGTAGGAGAAATGGTGTATGCAATTAACAAAAAAATATTATTTTCATCGTGAAAACTTAAAAGAGATCAAGGAGCCTACTTAGAGGAGAAAGAAGAGATACTGTTGTCCTCCTTGAAATAGATATCTGCATCCTAAGCATCTATTGACTTTGAGCAGGAGAAGGATTTGCCATGATATCCGGAACCAGCATGGCAGCGCCACATATAGCAGGGATAGCTGCTCTTGTAAAGCAGAAGCACCCACATTGGAGTCCTGCTGCCATCAAATCAGCATTATTGACAACATCAACAAAATTGGACAGAGCAGGAAGGCCTCTTCAAGCACAGCAATACTCTGAAACTGAAGCCATGAAGCTGGTCACAGCAACACCCTTTGATTATGGGAGTGGTCATGTTAACCCAAGGTCTGCTCTGGATCCTGGACTCATTTTTGATGCAGGTATGATCCTCGCTGCCTTTTTTTCTTGGCGTGGTTGATTGCATGCAAGTTATTGCTAATTTAGTTTCACAACATGGAGTCCTTTAAAGTGAGCTGGTGTTGTTCTTGGCTACTTTCCAAGTGAAGTTTTGGAACAAATACCTCGTAATTAGCAAGCAACTAAAGCTATAATTTTGAATCCTAGCAGACTGAACCCAAATCATTTTTACCCATGCTTTGTAAGAGTTGTAAAATGATGGCATACACAATGATGGTTTCAAACTCAAAGCTGAAGCTAGCTAGGCTTATGAGTTTCTACCAGTATTTATTAGTCTTGGTAGTTTCAATTGGTGCATAGTTGACCAAAACCTCAAATGACTTCCTGACCTTTTTTTTGGGACTTGTGTTAACATTGTAGGTTACGAGGATTACTTGGGTTTCTTGTGCACCACTCCTGGCATTGATGCCCATGAGATACGGAACTACACAAACACACCCTGCAACTACACTATGGGTCACCCATCAAATCTCAACACCCCATCAATCACTATCTCCCATCTAGTGAAAACGCAAACAGTGACTCGCACAGTCACAAATGTTGCGGAGGAAGAAACCTATGTGATCACAGCCAGAATGCAACCAGCTGTTGCCATCGAAGCTAACCCTCCAGCGATGACCCTGAGACCTGGTGCATCAAGGAAGTTCACGGTGAGTCTCACTGTTCGATCAGTAACTGGAGCATACAGTTTTGGTGAAATTTTGATGAAAGGCAGCCGAGGGCATCAAGTAAGGATCCCAGTAGTAGCTATGGGATATTGGCGATAGAGGGAGTTGGTTTGTCGTCTAAATTAAGGTTGACGGTTACAAATAATTCTTTGTAACATGTGGTAATAAGGTATAAGGCTAGGTAGATTTGTTCGAAATATATATGTGGAATAGCTGTAAAGATAACCAGTGCATGCATGGAAGATACTCCTAGTTTCTTCCATTTATAATTTTTGCTAATTTGTTTGGTAATTTAATAAAATGCTTACGATTTCTGTATTAGGGTTTACTTTTCATCCATCTATGCACCCAGATTCCATCCTCTTAGGGATTTTGACCAAAAAAAACTGAGCAAGGTAGTTGCTTTCCCTTTGCTCCATAAGCAACAACTAGGGTGCTGGTGGTAGTGGTGACCCGGTGAGCAGCATGTTGAAGATGGAATCTATTTATCACTTGTAAGAATCTTAAATAGAGTTGTGTGTTTAGAATTGAAAAGAGAAGTGACATAACGCCTATTATTTCATTATCGGACATCAATTATATCGTGTAATTTTTATTTTTTCTAATATATTCCTTTTGTTGTCTTTTTTGACTAGTAGAATTGTTTGAACATTTTTAAAATTGAATTTTGGCAATTATAATAATAGTAAAAAATATAAGGAATAATCATTTTATTTCTTTTGTTACACATAATTTTCCTTGCATCAAGTCTTAAAAATAATAGCATAACCAGATAATTATTTAATTTCTTTTATATAAAAAAACCTAAATTAAAGAATGAGTAAAGTGTACTCCGAAGCAACGAGAACAAAAAATTAAAGGGCCAAGCGCGCTAGACCTAACATGAAAACTCAGATATGTCTAGGCTTGAAAACTTAGGCCTGTATCTCAATCCCTTCTTTACTCTTTTTCTTAATCATCAATCCCTTTTTTTTTTTTTTAATTTAATTTAGCTAATGATAAGTTGTTTGTCACCCTTCTTCACGGGGTCACCAGAGGTGGATCCGTAACTAAAAAATTAAAGTCTTGAGTTTTTGAATTTTAAATTTTAAAATTTTAATAGTTTTTTCATCTAAAAAATTAAAAAAAGTCACATGACTTATTATACAACAAAACACATTGTAACATAGTTTTCAGATCCGGTCCGGTTCAAGGTCCGGATTCCGGGTTTTGACCGAATCGTCCGGGTCAATTTTTTTTTAAAAAAATCAAAATGATGTCGTTTTAGTAAAAAAAACAAAAGTCAACGGGTTGCCACCGGGTCTTGCCGGGTCAACTGGGTCACATCGAGTTTTTTCTTTTCTTATTTTTTCTTCAACCCAGCCCGGTTCCAGCCCCAAGTCAGTCGGGTCCCAGGTCGACCCGCTAGGCTGGGCTGGTTTCCAAACCATGCATTCTAATCAATCTCAAAATGCAAAACCAAAATAAATAAATAAAAAAATTCCCAACTCCAATATATATTTTTTTCGTACTATTAGAGATTGAAACCACATCCATTAAATTTTACTATCAAATATAAATTCATAAATATCAAAATAGATGTTATTGGTGGTTGAAATCCGATCACCCAAAATCTTTGTCTCTTAAAAATTTAATGATGACTTTGTCTTCTTTTTTAAATTTGAGGGGTTGAAACCTAAAATAAATAAAATTTTAGACCTAAATAAAATTTCTAGAACCATAAAGGACCAAACTTAAGAAAACTAAATATGAGAGATTAAATTGATATTTACGTGACTTGTAACCTTACACGTGGAAAACTGTTATATTTTCTGTCAAATCTCAATTTCTGTTTCTGTTTTTGTTCTTTTAATTTTGTTTTTTAATAATTCAGAATTATCAATTAAATACTTTTAGTTATTTGGTCTCTTATTGTTAATGTTTTTCATTATTCTATACAATAAAACAGCACAATTTCGAAAAGAATATGTCATTTTCCACCATTTTTTCCAATGGTTTCAAAACAAAGGACACAATTGAAATATAATGTATAAATCAAGGGCAAGAATGAAAAAAAGTAAATTACCTTGGGATCAAATGAGAATCAAACAAAACATTATGGATTCTATAAAGGGGATAAACAACACAGTACAAGTAACGATCTATCGCTGTCAGCTCCGCTTTCATTTAATAAGGTCATATAAGCGCGCTCTCTCTCTGACTTCCCTGTCTTTCGTTCTCTCTTTGGAGCATTTCGTCGAACAAAAGATGCTCATTCATTGAGTTTCTTGATGTTAGTAGAGATCGTTGCTTAAATGCACTTACATGTTCGATAAAATGCTTCAGAGAGTATTTTCTTTCCTGCTGTGTCTGATTCCTGTTCGTTAAGATGCCACGACAAATTCAAGTTCATTTCTATACGGAAAACTCTTTTTCGTGGTTCTTGTATGAGAATCTTGAATATTTATTGGGTTGTCTTTATGTCTTCTCTAGATTGATATATTGAAGAGAGTGTGTAGATTGAATAACAGGAAGTGTATCTTGTCTTGTGCAGTATAATTTGAAAGTGCATTCTTTTTCATCAATCAAATGGAGGAGAAATCATTTTTGGATAGAATGCTTGGTCATCTACGCGAAACATGCAAGTAAGATTGATTATAGCTTTATGATTTATTGTTGGTCGTAGCTTATTGGTGTCAGTATAAGTCCTTTCCTTGTCAAATATTTTAATGCACTTCATTTTGTATCACTTTCATGCTTGTTGTGATACAATCTTGTTGTGTTGCCTTTTTCGCTAAGGTGTGATCAATTTCTTTAATTGTTATTGAATTCAAAACCCCTGAATTTTAATTTTTCTTTCAAATGTTCATAGATTAACTTAAGAAGCTGGCTATTTTCTTACAAAACTTTGTGCAAAGGGAATATTATGATCTTATCTTTTATTTTTTCGTCTGGATGATTTGAAATTTAAGGTACTCTACTGGGTATCCCAAGGATCTTGGGCCATCACGGGTTATTCACTTTACGTCAGAGCGTGAGTTTGTCCAGCTTCTTCACCAAGGGTACCCGGTTGTAGTAGCTTTTACCATCAGGTGACTTGAAATGAATGCATCTTGTTATTCTCTCCTTGTCATCGTAATATTCTGTATTTCTGACTATTCATTTTGGATAGTGCAGAGGCAATTACACCAAACACCTTGACCAGGTTCTTGAGGTAGCCGCTGCTGAATTTTATCCACATGTAAAATTTTTGCGTGTAAGTTGTTTCTGTGAATGAATTCAACCTGCAATATATTAAAAATAATTCTTTCTTCTACGTCATCGAAATTATCAAAATCTGATGGAGTTTTATTTATTTTATATTTATAAATGAGTGGTGGACTATGGTTGAAAATTAAGGTTGTATTTTAAAGGCATTTTTGGCATGGAAACTCCACTGAGGAATCGGGTTCTTTTGGGATGGGCTTTCCTAAGCGAGCACCCAAAATGAGTTTCATTTGGAAGTCTGTGGAGATAGCCACCGAATCCCAGTATACAATTTAGACTGCTGATGATAGGAAGCCCATTTTGGGTGTAGATCAAATGCTACCTAAAAGTTTAGGTGCTGTTTCTACATGTTTAGAGCCATGTCCACGGTTAAGGCATATCTTTTATAATTTTAACAAGTTTTAAGGTTATCATCTTCAGCCTATTTAGCAACCTTAATATTTTGTTAATCATGATTTTTGGTGTTGTTTTTCTCCAGGTTGAATGTCCAAAATATCCTGGCTTTTGTATAACTCGGCAGAGGAAGGAATATCCATTCATTGAAATATTCCATAGCCCAGAACAAGTAATATATTCTTCTCTGCCAATTCGTTTGTTCAAGGTCTTCATGTCACCGTGCCATATGTATGTTTCGTCCCATCAACCAGTTGTAGGAGATGAAGGTTGTTCTTGTGTGATTAAAAGTGGGGGCTGATTGTCTATGAAGGGCTTAAATTAGGAAGCCGGTAGGGATCTGTCTTTCATTTAGCTTAGAAATATTGTTGTTGTCTTCTAGCATTGATATTTAGTTTTTAAATGAAAGGATTTTTGTTACTTCGGGCTGGTGGTTTCTTGGCAGCCTGGTTTAGACAAGAAAAAAAGAAAGTAAATGTCAAGCGAAGGAAAACTGCTATTTTCTTGGTATGGTGAAAAGAGCTTTTTGGGCACGGAATAATTTTGTACTATTCTATCTGAGCTGATCCTTTTGTGCTTCATAAACAACAAGGAGTGAATCAGGTGTATTTAGGCAAACGGTACTATCAGCATGTTCTCTTGATATTGCTTTTTCAGAGCTGCTTAACAATGATAATCGTTGTCCTGGTGCAGGCAGCTAATCGGGGAAGGGTTGGTGGTCCAAATATCACGAAATACTCTGCGAAGGCTCTTCCTGTGAGTACTGGGTCATGCTTATCTTTCATAGCGCAAATAATTTGACTCATTCTCATCATAGATTCTCCTTTTGCTCTTTCATGTTCTTCCAAAATAATGGTCACAGAATGTTCACAAATTTGGTTAATCTGAGTGTTGGAAATGATCTGCTTTGGAACAGAGGTATAGTGACAAGTCATTGGTAGATAAAGCTGTGGTGTTTTGCTTAGTTGATTGCATCTGCAGTATAGTTTTATAGTTTGATTTTGGTGATCTTGTTAATAAATTTTTAAGTAGAACGACGACAAGAAGAAAAAACAGAGTTGAAAATTACCATTACATGCTAAATCTCTTTTGTCCTTGAAGATGATTGGAACTTCAAATCTTTTCATAAAAAGGCTGCCCATGGATACATAATTCCTGTACTCCATTTTTTAACTGGGTTTTCTTTGTCTGTGAGAATGGTAACTGGATATTCATTTAACCATCAACGAGGTAAAGCAGGTAGACTAAGTCAGAATTCAGGATTCTATGAACTGTGAAGTTCTATTGAAACAGTGTCTTTTCCTTTGCGTGTGTTCAATGCGGATATCTGACTTGCCCTTATATATCTTTATTTGTCCAGTTCAACTATGACCTGAGTGCCTATGGATTCAGAGAATTTTTCAAGCGTTATGGCATACAATCATCGCAGGAGCCAAAGTAAAAAGACCTTGTCAGAAAAGTACTGGTGTATGGCTTAAGGACCATGCCTTGTAAAAAAAAATAATCTAAATATGGCTGATAAGCATTAGCGGCCTGCGGTTCAAGTAAATGTTGTCATGTTTAAAAGTCATGCCTACTTATTGTGGTACTTAATGAAGCTTGAAATATTTTCAATGAAAAATCCTGTATGTGTTGAAAGCCCTTTTATAGAATTTAATTCATTTACAGAAAATGTTTAATTTAAATGACAACCACTCTTGAAATAAATCTGTTTGTGTTTTTCATACTATATTTGCAAGTTAACAAGTGATTTGATTTTTAATATTTAGAGCCAAGTTTATTCATTTATTTATAATCTTGATTCAAATAGCATGCTGCTTAAAGCCAATTTGATCTTCACCAATTTAACTGCTAACATTGATCTACAAGTCTTAAAAATCTCTTGACATGTTCTGTTCTCACCCTCCAGCCCTTCTTCAATTCTTGGTTCACCTGCCCTTCTTTCTTTCTTTCTTTCTTGTGCGTGCTCTTGGTGTGTGAATGGCCTCAAAATCTCTCATTATAAAGTATGCTTCCTGTTTACTGTAAATCACAATACCATAACAGAGAGTCCTTCTATTTTTCTCTTCGCAATTTGCAAATCTTTCAGTCTTTTAGATAGAAAGTTGCCTTCTTTCATTGCAACGAAAGAAATCATGGCCATTACCTTTCAGCAACTGTTTTTCATAACCTTCAGTCCTTTAAACCTTTCCCGTAACTACGCATACAAAACCCCAGCGAATTGTTGATGATTCATCGCCACTCTATTTTGGCTCCAAAAACGATGCTCAAAACAATCTTATTGTCAAAGGCTTATTTCCTGTGCGATTCTCTTAAGAAGAAAAACAAGAAGATAAGAGAATCCCAAACATAAAGGAGGCCTGATCTCCCTCGTTGTCCGGCAGTATGCAACAACACCTGTATCAACAAGAAGAAGAGGTTGAACAACTCCTTATCTCCCAGAAAACACGCTTATGCTTTAACAGTGGCAGTGCATGGGTCCATGTCCATTACTATTATAGCACGTTTCCAGCATCTTTTGAAGGGTATTTCCGACCTCTTGTTTATTTCACACCTTATTTCAAATAATATTTAATATACTGTGTGATTTTTGAAGTGTTAAGAGTCTATGCTGCAGCATGGAAACTAAGGGGTATGAAGACATCGAGGAAGTTTACTATTGAGATGGAACAAAGTCGGGAAGCAATACCTTGCAATGCTGCATGAAATTGGATTGTTGTTTGATGGTTTTTGTTATGTCGATGTGTGTTTTGGTTGCTTGATTTGTGTTCGGTTTTGTTTTTGCAAAAGAAATCATGTCATTTTGAACTACTTGCTTAAAATCATGGACATTCCTATTTGCATAAAAATAATTTCAATTAACCAAACCTCATGATATTTCATTTTGATTTCAATGAAATTTCTCTCAAATACAATTTCATTTTGCTCATACATTTTGTATATCTTTTTTCTATTATTAATATAGACGTTCGGGATAACTTGCGCACACCTCGACTAGTCCCACATGTCCTGAAGTTAAAGATCATATAAGCCTCTAGTGGCCCTGAGGTTTATGAGACTCGAACTTGTGACCTTTAGGAAGCATACCCAAGACCTGACCAGTTAAGCTACACCCTTCAAGGTTACATTTTGTATATCTTGTCTTGGTTTGTGACTGCCATTTTCGTCTATATACATTTTATTGTTTTTTTCAAGTTTTTGTATGTGTATATATAATACATTGAAATAAGTCCACGGTGATGATGGCAATCATATATGTTTGTGTGTTGATTGAAATTGTGTGATTGGTTTTCTCTATTTTTGCATCATTGAGTTTTGAAGCCACCATATTCCTAGGTTTTTTTTATTTAATTTTATGTGTTAGTGAATTTTTTTTTCTTATCTAAGAACCAACCCAATGATTTTAAGATGTATAATAGTGTCCTCTCCCTCTAAAGTTGAAAGAAAACATAAATGGTCAATACATGATTTTACTTTTAAAATGATATTATTATTTTTTTCGTTTATGGACCTATGATTTTGATAATAGCCCAAAAATACTTTTTTCGATCCAGTTTTTTGATTATCCAGTCAATCATCATCCTATTAGCAGAGTTACTTTCAGGGTGACAACATTTAATTATTTTTTTCTAAGAACATATACAATAAACAATTTGTAAATATTATTTAATAATTATGCACTTAAATTCTAAATGTGTGTGAATGCTCGCTTAAGTAAAAAAGTACCTCTTGGTAATTAATTTAGGATAGATCATTAGGTTTGACTGCTTAAAAAAACTATATGAGCTTGATGAGGATTTTGGTGAGTTGTGAGAGAAGTGTTAGAGTTAGAATATGCTTGATGACTTATATATATATATATATTCTTGATGAGAGGTAATCAATTTTCCATCCTTCATTTTTTATCACAAGAAAAAGGGATTTGATATTTGCATGAGTGGGGCTTGACTAGTCACTTGAGGTGAAAAAAGACCATTGTTGTTGTTACGGAGAAGTATTATTAGCCTTAATTGAAACAAGATATTGGTAATTTTGTGAAAAAATACTGCATTTATAAAACTGCCAAAGAGCAACCATAAAACATTACCTTTATATATATATATATATACTAATTCTTGAGAATAAATAGGAGGACTTGTTTATGATTTTGTACTTGGATTACCCCATGCATAAAGGAGAATGAATTTTGTATTTGTTATTGTTGATAAATTCTCAAATATAAATTTTATTTCTTATAAGGAGACAAATGATGTTTTTGCAATTGCTTGGTTTTTCTTTCAAGATATGATTTATTTGTATGGGGTGTCGAAGACTATCACTTTTGATAAGGACAACAAGTTCCTTAGTAATTTTTGGCAGACGTTATGAAGGATCTATGATTCATCTTTACAATTCAATAATACAACACATCCACAAACAAATGGGTAAATAGAGTCGTTAAATCAAGCTATTGGCAACTTGATTCAACGCATTTGTGGTGATAAGCCAAAACAATGAGATTGTGCACTTCTACAAGAAGAATTTACATACAATGATAAATCAACGTTTAAGATTGTATAGTTGCAATGTCCTAAACATGTGTTTAATCTCATACCAATTTTAAAATGTTTTAGATATTACAATAATGTCATGAAGATAGCTATGAGTATGTAAGCTATGATAGATGATGAGACGAAAAAAATATTGAAAATCAACACCAAATATAAGAAGATTGTTGATAGAAACTATTGTGTTAAAGTATTCCAGAAAGAATATAAGATTGTTGATAGACACTATTGTGTTAAAGTATTCCAGAAAGAATATAAGGTAATTGTGTTTTAATAATGCTTTGTTTTTTTTAGATCTATGGTTTTTTCAATTTAAATTTCATCCTTTTAAGTACCGGACTTTATGATTTATTTCAATTTTTTTTTTTGGGTTATCATATCCGAATGACTCGGGTTACGATCGATTGACTCAGGTTTTCCTCTTTTTTTAATTGACTTTTTTTTTCTTTCTAATCTCATCATTCAATATTTTATTGGTTAAGAATTAAGCTTCATATTTTGTTTTGATTTGTTTTCTATAAAGTTATCTCGGTCTCATGACACTAGTCACAAGTTTGACGGTTATCTTAATCTTATTTTTCTAGTTCATTTTTTTAAATTGATATTTTTTTTTCAATTTCATCTTTCAATGTTTTATTGATTAGGAATTAAGCTATATATTTATTTTGGTTTGTTTTATATGAGGTTATACCGGTCTCATGATCTTAGTCACAGGTTTGGTGGAATAACTAGGGTTGACTCGGGTTATTTTCTATTTCTTTTTTAAATTTATTATTTTTTAAATTTAACAAGTTAACTATAGTTAACCCGGATCTATTTAATATATCATCGATTTAATATTAAAAATAATAATATTAACTTGTATCAAGATAAAGTGAGAATTATTCCTGAGCTGACAGCGATTTAAGTTGTCAAAATCTTTGAATGCAGAACTAAATACAGAAGGGTAGATGTGAATTGCATTTTTGTTTGGTTTGAAGGTGGCTTAAGGTTTTTTTTTTTTTTATGGATTCACATAAAAAAAACATGTATTTTTAGCTTTTAAATATATGATTTATATTTTAAATAGATTGTATCTCTAAAAAAAAAACCACCACAACTTCCACCCACCCACAATATTAAATATTAAATAACAAGGCAAATAAAAAGAGGTCCCACATGATCACCACGTGCTTGATATTATTATATACATTCAAAGGACGAGTGTACAGTGATTTCGGATGATGATAGATTTTTTTTTTAAAAAAACAATTATTAGTGTGATGGGAAAATGCAAGGTGAGGACTGCCTTCAGGAATTTCTATGTAATTTATCAAGGACAAGATTGAAGATATAAGAGCAGCTTAAAGCTTGGATGATTTTTCTGGGAATTCTCAGTAATTGCATTACATTAGTTGAATATAATAACTTCAATGTTTCATTGCTAGGGTTGAATTAGATGATGTTTTGGAATGGAATACCATAATAAAAACTATAAAGACAAACTTAAACAATCAATTTTTTTTTAAAAAAGTTATGAAAATATGTTATGAAGGATGCAATTACATGACTATGAAGAAAATAAGATTTTGAGATACCATGCATGGCCTCCGAAGGATAGAAAGATGGTTTATTTTTTTAATTATATTTGTCACATCCAATTTGGAGACAAATCTAAGAAGAATTTGAATCATTGTGCTAATCACGAGTCTTTTCGAATAAACTATTTTTATAGAAATAACACTTTTTTTTTTTTTTTTGTAGGTAATTTCTTTTTTATTAACGTGAATATCTGGTCAGTTTGCGTGCATCTCGACTAATTCCACGGGTCCTGAAGTTAACGGTCATATAAGTCTCCAGTGGCAATCATATTAGCAATCATAGGGTTCGAACTTGAAATTATAGAAGAAACAAACCTTTTAATTCCAAGTTTTTACTATTAAGCTATCTCCTCAATGGTAGGTATTGATCAAACAAGTGGCTGGAGTCAATATTTAATTCATTAAAGCTAAAACCCACAACTCAAACAAGGCTCGATATCATCTCAAATTCTGCAGAATAACTTTACTATCACAGGGGAACACAGTTGGTAGAGCAATAAATTCAGCAAAAGATGTGAAAGAAAGAGAGAAAAGTAATCTATGGCTTCCATGGAACCATTGTCGGGCTTCTTGAATTGCCAGCCAACTTGGTGGCTACTTGTCCCAATGTGAGATAGTTCCGTCACTCAAAGTTGTGGCGAAATTGAGCAATGAATTCACTCAATTCGATATATTTTTTTAAAAAAATATTCTTAAAAAAGCATCTACAAATATAGCAACCTCAGCCCTAAAGACATCCGTGTTCGTCATCTATCTTCGCATCAACAGTATAACGTCTTCCTAGTTACTATGATCTTTCGCATTGATGAATCCTGTCGGTGGTATTAGATAAATTATTACAAGTTAGACAAAATGGTTTCTTTGATTTCTTTTTCAATTGAAGGAGCAATTAAATAGTTTAAAAATCAAGAAATTTTCGACTACGATATAGGATAATAATTGAAAGATTGCAGGAACAATTACCCAAACAGTAAAGTTGTTGAGTAGGATTAATATTTATTTATATGAACTGGTGAAACATCCTTCTCCCGTTGTTCTCTGCCAGCTTGCAATTTTATTTTATTTTCTTTAGTATTTTGGTCTATTGTTGCTATGGACCACAAGGGACGGGGAAGATATATGGAAGAGGACTTGGTGAAATTAATTTCTCAGCTCAAGTGTACTAGACGGTGTCAAATTGTCAATAACATGTAAGAAATAACCTTTATTCTTTACTGTATATTTATTATCAGAATATTTTTTTATAATATTATTATATTTTTTCTAAAACATTATCGAATTTATAATTGGAAAATATCTAAATTAAAAAAAAAAACCTTTTGCATGTATTAAGCATTTATCTCTCGTTATATTAGCCGAGAGAATTGATCAAATTACCAAAATTATATAAAAAATTAACTAATTATTCAAAAATAAATCTTGCCCTTAATTTTTTTAGTGCATCATCACCTTTTGCACTTCCAAACTTGCTTTCTATATAGATTCTCTATTATAAATACGTAATTTGGATTCTAAAGCAATGAATTAAATTTTACTAATATATGTATTATCTTTCAAACCGTTAATTTAGATCACCTTTGAATGCGTAAATGAATTTTTGTTTAAGTGGTTGGCCAATACAAATCATAAAAGAGCATGAACAAACCATATAATTAAATTCATCAATTCCGTCTAAGAAGCTAAGCAAAGCAAACAAAATCTGGCTGATTGAATAATGCAAAAAAAAAAAAAAATTAAATTGATTTTTTTTATTTCATACTTAATTTAACCTTGAATTAGACTTCTTGCTTGAATCTAAATTTATAATTTAATAGGTTGTGAATTTAAGAGATTAACTCAAGTTTATAAGATTCATCTCAGTTCATTTATTTATTTATTTTTTTATAAGTTCATGTGTTTTTAATTTTATCATTTAGCATTAATTTAATTTAATTGGAAATTGAGTTCCATTATTATTTTTATTTACTTTCTATAAGAATCTCACTAACTTTGAAAATAACCCAGGTTATCTTGGATTTTTTTATTTGTTATTTTTTTATAAATTTAACTTTTTTTAAAAAAAATTAAGTTTTGAATTAAATTAAATATAAGTATGTCATGCTCAATTCATAATGTTTTTGTTTGTTTAAATATAGTTCTTTTTTAATTAATTTTATTTTTATTTTTAGTCTTCAGTATTGACCGATTAGAATTGAATTTCTTTTTTTATTTTTTTAAATTTGAGTTACATGAGATTATCATGTTTTTATACCACAGATTACGGTTTCATAAATTAACTATTTTTAATTTTAATCAAATCAATATATTATCTTTTCAATATTTCACCATCTTTTTATCTTAATTAAAAATATTTTTTCCGGTATTCATGGAATTCTTTACTTTCTAGTATCTTTATAATTTTTCTTTAAGATTAAAAAAATGATATGACCATGGCGCAGGCGAAGAGCATACTAATAATCTAATTAATCAAGTGACTTTGACATTAAATATACCAGCACCCTCTGATTATCGTTTTGTGTGTTCACTCCCCAGCTCCCTGAACCCTATAAAAAAACGTTGTACCTGGCAAGAAATCACCCCACAGCTCCGCGTCTAAAAAACTCCCCCTCTCGTACAGCAGAAGAACCATCTTCCTTTGCTGTAGTACCGAGCCCATCCTCTTTCATCAAATGGTACGTATACATCTATCAACGTCTCTGCTATTCTGTGTTTATGATCATGATGGAGCGAGATTTACGAAACCCTCTTTTTTGTATTGATTCCCCTAGCTAGTCTCAAGAAGCTTAATGTTTTCCTTTATATGTTCATACTTCATAAAAAAGATGTTTTCCATATTTTCTCAAAGAAGAAAGAAAGAAGTTGTTTTCCGGCGAGTAAAAGCTGTTTTTCAACAGGCAAGAGTAGTTTGCGATGGCTCTATCTGTGTGCAAGATGATTTTGATTTTCATGGAAGATTTACTATTTGTTATGCTTTGCTGTGGAACATTTTAGTGGTATATATTTGGCATCTTTTTTCTGCTTGTATATTTCTTCGATACGAAGGTAGAAAATGCTTTGAAGGCTCCAAAAATGAGCTTATATATATATATATATATATGAAATCAATTGTTATTATAGCTAGTATGAATACTTAACAAAGATTTGGATGCTTTATCAATTAATCTGGTACGTTCTTCTGTAATTTTGACGTAAATTTTATGTAAATAGTTGTCTTATTTTACGTTTTATTTGCTTTTGGCAGCAAGTTAGCTAGAAAGTGAAGATCATGTGGGCTAGACAATCTCTTTTGTTTAATTAATTGTTTAATATTGCTAATAATTAATAAAGAAGGTATAAAATCTCAAAACGCTGACAATGTAATCACTCAGCACTCTTTTCTACCCTCTCGTGCATGAAGAATTAAGACAAGGCAACAAGAACATTTTGACTTGTAGCCGTTAAAGATTATAGTGCCCTTAGATTTTCACAAAGCGAATCTAAAAGCTACTGTTTAATTCTTTCGTCTTTCTGAAGATTAATTTGGTGCATGAAAGATTCTTTTCCTTTCCCTTTTGATTGTTGTTTTCTCTATTGCTACCAAATATAAACTTTTTATTTATTTATTTTTATAATATAGTAAGCAATTTAAACCTCAGTTGCTTCTAGTAGGGATGTTTTGCCGATTCATGATTTGGTCAATTTAAAATCTAAATTTATTTCAATAAAAGCAAATAAAAAATTTATAATCAACTTGAATCGACTCAGGTAAAACTCAATCCTCAACCGATTAATTTTTTTTAAAAAAATTAATTCTCTTAATCCATGACTCGAGTCTTATCTTGATCCATCTCAAATCAAGTTTTAAAACTACAATGTTTTTAGCTCTAAACTTTCAAACATAAGATTTCTTACACGTTACATATGTATTAGAAAAGTACAATAATTGAAGAAGATATTATGAAATGCTAAAGTAAACTTGATATCTCAAGAACATAAAATCTTAGATTTTACAGCGAAGTCATATCTAGAAGTTAAATCATCAACGCACCATATGTTTGCTATCTTAAACAGTGAACGAAGAAAGAATACAAAAAGACATGAAGTGGGTGAGGATACGAATGGAGCATCGATGTCCACATCACATACACTCATTCTCTCCTCTCTTTTCTTGCAGAGAGAGCACAAGGAAATATATATATATATATATATATATATATATATATATATATATATATGTTGACCATTCGTTCTTGGACAGTGATTTATGATTTCTTGTATGAACGAATGCATGAGACTAAATCAAAGAAAATAAATAAATAAAATACTATTATATTCCACAAGTAATTTGTCTGCCTCTTTTACGTATCCAATTAATTATTCTCTAATTTTCTTTTATATATTTGATTGGTACAATGTGAGACTAACGTGTTGATTTGGTTTCATATTAAAAGTTCATTTAATTTATTTAACATAACTTTTCAAAAGATAATACAGCACTAATATAGTTGATTTATGATTTCGTGGAAAGCATGCATTTAATTAATGTGTTTTATTTGATTAATTAAATATATGTTTGACGAAAAGTATTTTTTAATTAAAAATATTTTAAAATAATATTTGTTTCGATTTATATTAAAAAAAAAAAGACTCTTAATAAACGCAGGTCAGTGAAGGTAATGGTGATATGAAGGTTGTCCTGACCAAGCCTTTATCATTGGATGGAGATGCCCACGCCGATTATAAAGCTCCTAATTTTGCCCAACGCTTTTTAAGTCTGTTTAGGAATGTACGGCCAGGATCAGATCTCACCAATTTCCAGGCAAGTGATTTTCTTGGATAAATTATATTATTATCCTCATAGATTTGTCAATATTTTACTTCGACTATGATACTTTGAAACCTCTCAATGTTATCCCTATAGCTCATAAAATCTTCCAATTTTGCTCTTACTACTCAGGAACTAATAAATTGCTCGCATTTTACAATTTTTTTCCCATTTTTTTTTCAATAAATCCCATCGAGTGACAAATCACAAGTAACGCTTACTTTTGGACCAAAGTGTTGATAAATGTGTCCATTTTGCAAGCTCAGCTTACACCTCAATTCAACATTCCAAAGTCCCAGCTCCAATGTTTTGGTGAATCAGCATACAGCTTTGGCAAAAATTTGCTGCAGCAGTGCAATAATGCCGAGAGCTCACTTGAAAGATTCATCTCTGTTGTAGCATGGAGCATATCCACCACACGTCCTCCTCATTTTGGTGTTGCCCCTTACAATCCCATTCTTGGAGAGACTCACCATGTCTCCAGGGGAAGCCTCAATGTTCTACTCGAACAGGTAGTTGATTCATTTACCAGTTACGATTAATGTTATTTTCTTGTTCTTCAACATGAGTAGCTAGACTCAATTTATTTTTGTTCGAACCAGGCCAAAGTGGGCAAAATATTGTTGCTCAAGCTCGTTCATTATTAGTCGGGCCTAGATTGATCTGTTAGGCTGTCCGGCTCATTAACATATCTCGCTCAGGATTCGAAGTATCACTGGGATAAACATCCGGTGGTGGTTGTATTATGTGGTTAAATTCTTGTGGTTGCAGGTTTCCCATCACCCACCAGTTTCTGCCCTCCATGCAACAGATGACAAGGAAAATATCGAGTTCATTTGGTGCCAACATCCTGTTCCGAAATTCTATGGTAGTATTACTTTCCCTAAACTTAGATTTTGGTCATCTGGATTTTAGCAGCCTTTTCTTTCTTACAAAGATCAATGCTAAATGTAGGTACTAGAGTTGAAGCTGAAGTGCTTGGCAAAAGGCAACTTAAGCTTCTGAACCATGGAGAGACTTATATGATGAATTCACCAAAGCTCATGGTTAGGTTTTTTCCACCTCGGGTTGATTGGATAGGCGATGTAAACATTTGCTGCCAGGAGAGTGGTCTTGAAGCTGAGTTATGCTACGCAACCAGTTCTCTCTTTGGACGTGGAGGACTCCATTCTGTTAAAGGCAAGATTTATCAGTCTTCATCCATGAAGACCCTTTATGAGGTCGAAGGGCACTGGAACAGGTAGATATATATTCACTCATAAACAGTGTGAGATTAATGCTAATCTCACTGAAAGACTGTTCCCGAAATCACTTCCTGAAAAAAATCCAACCATTGGATCTATAGGATTCGCTAGCTCAATGCATGAGATTGTTTGGATTTTTTTTAGGAAATATATTGTTAATATTAGCATTACTTGTAGTGTGATGGATGTGAGTTTCACTTGCTAATCTTTTGAATCCAGTACTGTGAAAGCCAAGGACATTAATAGTGGTAAGGAGACAATTATATATGACGCAAAGGAAGTGTTTTCCGAGCTCAAGATTGCTGTCGTCGAGGATTTGCAGGTACCTTCGCAGTTGTTACTTATTTATCACTTAACGATTTTTTTTTTCTTGTGCTTCATATTAAAAGATTGTAAGCAATGATTCTTCATATGACCTACCAAAATTCTGATTTAGACTAAAAACGTTGAGTTCTTTGTTTCGCCAAGGTGGAGAGATCCCTTCCTGCAGTAATCAATACATTGTATTGCTGATAAAAGGCTAATATGCAAGAAATCAATACATTTTTTTAGTTGTGTCTATGGTGTATTTGCAAGAAATCAGGATGCGTGCATTTGACTTGATTTATGATGCTTGTATACCTGCCTGATAAAATGCTGGTGTTTTTCTTTGTCAGGGAATTCGGCCAACTGAATCAGCTGCAGTATGGAACGAGGTGAGCAAAGCCATACTAAGCAAAAACTGGACCAAGGCAAGAGAAGAAAAGAGCACTGTTGAGGATAACCAGAGGAAGCTTGCTAAAGAAAGGAACTCAAAAGGAGAAACTTGGGTTCCTAATAATTTCACTGTATCTTATAGCAAAGAAGATGGCTGGGACTGCTCACCTATTCAAGAGAGAGTCCCACCAGCCCCCATTGTTGTCCCCATCTAATATATATTCTTTGATTTCTAGTAATCTAGAAGTTCAAAGTGAACAGCATTTATGTGTTATATCAGGTTTCCTTGGACAATAATAAGACAGGATCCAAACCATGGATCTAGTTACAGGATCATATGATTAGTTTCAAAATGAATGTTCTGGTTGATCCTAGAGATAGAGTCTCTGCCACCAACGCAAAGCAGGATCTGGTCTTCCCTTGTGTAATCACTCACTCAACAATCTTTCTTCCAGACCTTACTCACCAACTTGCTTCGATACTTCATGTGCCTTAAGAGTACCTATCGGACACTCAAACATGGGTATATACACTTGGACACTCCAATTATATAGAAAAATGAAACAGTTTTTTTTGAAAAAATAGCCAAGTCCACCATCAATACTCATGTCGGCCATGCATCGGAGGAGGACATGAATCTCGTGTCTGAGCTGTTAAAGTTACGTTTTACTGACACACACTGTGTATTTCTGCAGGTAAAAATCTGCATTTTGATGTTGAAATCTAGGGACAAATTTAAAAAACCTTATCTATATAACAAGATTCATATTAAACTTCTATTGATATAACTCTAATGTCATTAATTTAGAAAATATTAATACATGAAATACACTATTAAATTTGAGTATATCAGAGCTTATATGTATCAAAACTTTTTATTTATTTATTTATTTTTAAAAAATTCTAAATACAGATTGTTTTAGAAATTTTGCTTCGTAGGTCCGCCCGGGAGAGAGGTTCTATAACATACTGATCCTAACAACGAAAAGCTTTTTGTATACTGTATACATGGTTGTGAACTGTGAGTATTCAGCAGATGACACCGACCCCACAAACTGGGGATATTTCAGAATTTGGAATGGCAAAAAATTCAAGAAATTGAATTGATGAGGATAAGAATGAACCTACAGTAAAAATGAAAAATAATAAAAGCAAGCTAGACAACATACCTAATCAATATTATATCACTCAAAATCTAATAGCTAGCCACCATTGCTAGAGCTGTTGTTCACTTTTAGAGCTACAAGAATACAGTATACCTCAAGCTACTATTTGGGGTCTCGAAATCCATTTCCCGTAGGTCTGATTCACTCCTCCGGTTGAAAGACTTCTCTCTGATGGTATCCAAAACCGGCTTCCATGACCTTCTACCCGATAATCTACACATTGGATTACTCTGGCCCAACAAGGAAGTAGTTCCTGAAGAATTATCCTGAGTCTGACAACACTTGCTAGATTTTGCTATTGAAGAGAGCCTCTTTACTAAAGCAAGAAAGTCCACAGGAGAAACATCAGGCTGTAATATTGAGTACGGAAGCAAGAAGTAGAGTTGGCCCGTTTCAAGCTGAGCATCAGGCTTTAATGGTTTGGACTCTGTAGAAAGAAGCTGAGCAGCAGTGAAGACGAGATTCTTTGAGGATGATTGGTCTGTAGTCACTTGGCTAACTGAAACGGGATTTTGAAATTCTTGAACATAACCATTCAGGTGAACTACACGAATGTTGTTGAATTCTGTAGAGGATTTGCAAGACAAACAACAACCCATTTCTCCTTGTTTTCTCTCTTTCTCAATGGATTATCGTGTTTCTAAGGAACGGAGTCGTTGCCTATAATTGTATGACCTGTTCATTAAAAACATACATATATTGGCTACTTGTTCGGCCAACCACTTTGTAATATTTTAATGAAACGTAGCCACCTGAGATTTATATTACTTTGTTTGCGCGCTATACAATGTGTGGACGTCTTCTAGTCTAGGATCAAAATCAAGTGAAGTAGGTTTAGGTTACCAAGTCCACTAGAAAATTGTAGATTACTTAGTGGTGAAATTGTCTTCGCTCCCACGAGAAAAGGCTATGGTAACGAAATTGATGGAGTCCTGCATGTAGTATCGGGTGATTCTGAATATTTAGATATAGATTTATTATAATTAAAAGAGAATTTGTCTACATTGAATATGTAAATAACTTAGAATATATATTTATAGACTAATAGGATATGTTTAGGCTTAAGAAAAGATCTAGTCATGTTAGACTAAAATAATTGCTAAAAAAAATCATAATTTTTTATCCGACTATTAAATTGAGCTGAAATCTTTAAGGAGTTTTTAGATGTTGCTTTTTCTATAGTAGCAAATATTTTTTTTTATGGATTATTAGATATTTAGATATTAAAAATCTCGTTCAAACCCTTGGTTTTGACAATTTTGTTATTTTCCATTTGTTTTTTGGATTTCCTGGTTTATTTCGGGTTTTATGCTTTTTTTTCTTTGTATTTTTTTTCTTAGTTTAGGTAGAATCTCTGGTCTATTTAAGGTTTTGTAATCCTCAAAGGGAAACAAAATTCATTATTATTATTTCAAGAGAGAATAAATTTATAAATTTAAAATTCATAAATACAAATATGTTCACTAATTAAAACTCTATGTTTTTTTTTTTATCTATTGGGATGTTTTTAGCTGCCACATAAATAAATAAAAATTAGAACCAAAGTCAAGGTGACTAGGAGAAGAATGAATTTTAGATTTTAGATTTGAGATATTCTATTTCGTTTACTTCTTTTTTCTTCTCATTTTTATTTACTTCAAGGATAAAAATTGCAATCTTGAGATGGTCAGTAGAATCATTACGGTGGACGACAAGATTGCTCGACGTCTTTGTTAGGAAAAGTGTTGCCATAGGATCGGGGTATTTGAAACTGCGGTAAGGGTAGTTTTTAAGATGAATTTTTTAAAAAATATATATTAAAATAAGTTTTTAGATATTTTATTTGTTCTTAGCATTATCACATTAAAATTATTAAAAAATAAAAACAAAATATATTCAAGCTAAAAATACAAACAAAAACAAAGGCCGTGACAAGCACCTCTGGATACAAATATTGAGAAAAAGCGTGTTCCACAGCTGACCATCTTCATAAAAAGGAAGCATTCCTGGAAAGAAAAGATGCCTGCACATGCTTACATCTAAAAGCGTACAGTTTTGTCTATTGTTTTAATTAGTAGATGGGCAAGTTGCTTCAGTGTTATCCATTTAGCAAGTCGTCGTTACTCCTCGGTCAACGATCCAGTTTCATTAATTTAGGGTATTTTTTATACCACTACAGAATTAACTATATGAAATAGAAAATTTCTCTGCTAACATAAGAAAACACGTCTAAATGGAAATCTTGATTTTCTTATTTATATTTTTCTTTTTTAGTTTTCCTGTATGACCTCGTTATTTGCCTCACTTCACCTTAATTAATCCCTCTTCTTCTTCTTTTTGTTCTCTCTCCCGCCATTATACCTGCGCTTGCTAACTTTTCCTTGCAATAAATGCTCAATAATTAATTATGTTCTTGAAGATAATCATGTAAAACTAGCTTTAGTTGTTTTGAATAAACATGCAAAATGACAAAGCGAGCTTGCGTTTTCAACGGGGCAAGCATTAAAGAGAGATTGATTGAGAGTGACAGGAAACGTCTAAAATCACTGTATCATGTCCGAGAGGCAAAACTTCGGTGCCATGTTTTTTTTACGTCCATCCTTTTCCACCGGAGGCCCAGACAATAGCTAGAGTCACTGTGCATTTGAATTTCTATTTGTATTTTACTGGAAATTGCCTGTTTATATGCTAATTATTTTTAAAAAAATCTTTAAATATGATAGGTGCTCTTACGAGCCATCATAAGCTAATGATTATCTGTCGAGCTAGTAGTAGTTTCTTTTAATAAAATAGGTTTGAGACTCAATATATAACTGGATCCATGTTATTATGTAATTAATTAATTCCCATTCAATTAATAGATTTCATGAGAATATATAGAACATGATTTAAAAAAATTATAACATTAAAGAGATCAAAGAAAGACTCATTAAGGAAAGATATATAGAGTCATTTAACTCAGTTTTAGTTATCAACAAAACCATTCATTAAACTTGCGTACGTTGGCAAAATCAAACGTTAAAGGAACAAATTAAGGCGGACACCGTCTGCGAGGAAGACTTTTTATAATCTATATTTAATCTTATCATAAGCAAATGGACCCTCAATATGTATATATATAACAAAGTCAAAACATTAGGAAAAAAGAAATATTATTCTGTCGGCTACGAACAGGTGGCTATGGGAGCACTTGATAATAAAACAACGTTGAACAAAACAAAAAAGAAAAGGGAATTTTTTAAACTAGAAATCCACATGCGTTGTTATGCTGTAATGACACCTTTTGTGCTTGAGATGAGTTGCTGCTCCTGCTTTCCATGGATTATATATATATATATATTGAGGTTTCTTTTTTAATTTTTGTTTGCGAGTTCGTTTTGGCTCCTGGGTGTTCCCGATGGGTAGCATATAATAAAAAATTAATAATATTTGAATTAGTTTCATGAGAATTAATCTCTTCTCAGTTTTTATTTAATTATCATGAAATTAATCCTGCTTGCCTTGTGATCACTTGAAATTAGTGGGGTATCCTTAGGGATTGTGGGACAGTCCTATCTTTTTCCAACTAGGTGGATAACTAGATTGCTTGACTTGTTCATGTAATCTTAAAAGCACACCATCCCTATAGAGATAACACTAATTGTTGATTATTACTTGGAGAAATTCAATAATCTTAATACTATAATGATACCATAGCAATTTATACCCACTGACATAATGCCTAGAAACTGTCAAAAGAAACAACTTGAAAGTCCAGAATCACACGCATTATCGCGTATCATATAAAATTATATTGAAAAAAGAAGCTACTCTTTTTTATTAGCATGTTTGTATTAAAAATTTTTTTTGTAAGAATAATACAATTTAAAAAAACTAGTGAAATAATATAGTTTGTACATGTCATGATTAAGAAATATGACTTTTAAACTTGTTATTATTCAAAAATGCAGGATCGATACCGTTAAAAAAATATAAGCCAATAACAGACTTTTACAAGATGAAAAAACAATCAAAATCCTAAATCAAATAGAAACAACAACATAAAATTCAAAATTAAACTATAAATACAAAAAATAAAAAGAAATTATATAACAAAAATGGCTCAAATAGCATCTTTCAATTCTAATTTGAAAACCCTCTCGACCTCAAATGGTTACGGCCAGCTAGCCCCTAGTAAAACTAGATTTGTAGAATCTCATGTTCAAATTAAGCTTGAATCAATAATTGGGTTGAAAGTTATGTATTTTTTCATTAGACTGATCATTTAACGTGATCTTGGACTTAGCTCTTTCTTTCTAGTCCATAAAGAAGTCTATTAGGCTTCCTATGTGAACCAAATATGACGGATATGTTGGGTTCCTGAATATCATACACGCAACGGAAACAATAAAACAAAATTATTCGGGAATTCTTAGGATCCTATTAGACAGATCTAGAGTTGTTTAAGGATTTATTATCTAAAGATCTGATCTTCTCTGGTTTTGAATAGTTCTTTAAAGGCTGAGTTGTCGCAAACTACAAGTCGTCTAATTGTTCGACATCCAATGGAAATCCACACGAACCACCAGTAAGAAATCTCTTAAGTTCCTATTTAGGAAAGAGAGATTGTTATGTCTAGAGTGTTAATTCTTTATTTTGTGACTTACGTAATTTTTCTGTCTAACAGACAACTTCTTAAAAATAAAAGGCATATCTTTATATTTATAGGGAATCCTAAAAACCCAATAAATGATAAAAATATCTATTTGCGCCTTAAATAATATTCATATATTATTTAAGAATAATTTTAGAAATTTAATCAATCAAGTCCTTACTTGATTATTCTAGAACTAGAATTATAATCCCTGAATTAAATACATTCCGGTGCTTAATTTCTAAAATTATTTTCAATCAAGTCATGCTTAATTAATTATCCTAGTTTAATTTCTAACTAATTGTTCTTAATGTGTGTGACCCATTAGGTTCTTAATATGTTGGTCCAAATATAAATTATAATTCTAAATAAATAGAATTAAATAAATCAAACAATTTAATTTATTATCAATTCAATAATTGATGAATTTATATTTGAAAGATCAAGTGCATTGTCTAGTAACATGTTATGATCTCTAAAATATTAGGAAAGTCATAAGTGATTTGACTTAACCTTTCAGTGACCGGTTTTTCAGTGTAATTATTATCCCTTCATCAATAATATTTTGATTTAGACATTTTAGCACGAAGTGTGTTTGTCATGTCAAATCATATTTGTTCGCAACGTTATAGTCATTGATTATTTGAATTAGATTTGAAACTCTTTTTAAATCTCATTTCGCATTATACAAGGATTTAACAATCAATACTAATTGAAAACATACCGAATATTTTTTTCTAATTCATCTAGGATGATAAATCCTTTTTGATCATTTAAATACCTTCTTCATATAATTTATATTATATCCAATATCTACTTATTTATTATATTTATTAAAATAACGTGTAACAGGATCTGCTGCACAATAACATACCCAAGCAGACAAACCTGATCCAGCAGCCTTCTCCCTCTTGATCAAACCAACCCAAATCAACCCTATCATTGTGAACCAGACCGACCCATTCAGAGCCTCAACAGCCACGCCTCATCTTCTCCTCTATCAACACCTCATTGGGACATACATATTAGCAAACTTCAACTCCCATATTAATCAAGAGAAACACATTAAATTAGATCCCCCAAAAACCAAAGAAGTTGAATAAATTGGTCGGAAAACAATCTCCCCTTTGCGTGGAATTCAATTCCTCCCTAGTCAGGATTAATTCCCATGTAAACAGGCGCGGCCCGTCAGGTTTTTGCTGTAGCATCATTCAAATCTCAAGTTACAACCTTCACAAGCATCGTGGGAAAGGCTGCCGACTCCCAAATCGTCGTTAGAGCCTCCAGTAATACTAACTGAAAGGTGGCCCTGGCATCAGAATAAAAGCGTTTACAAAGACACCCATCAACATTCAACAAGCACCATTCCAGAAGCAAGATATTTTGGCCAGCTTCAGCGACTACGTGCTTTCAAAGGTGAGATTGCATGTACACTTCCACAATTCAGAAGGAAAGTAGGAGAAGGGTGATTTTAAGCTTACATACAATTTCTTGTACATTTTTCAGACTTACACAATTTTGACTCAAAGCTTCTGATAGATTTTCAAAAGAGTTGTACCAAGTTTTGTAATTGCAGCTTCATATTTTTTAGTCAGTTTTTACAAAATATCCAACCATCAAACGAACTAAAATAAATTCCCCAAAATTCACTATACCAAAGGAGAACATTAATGGCCCAAAATGAAGGGAAAAAATGGATAATAAATCACCCACTCCTGTGGAAGCAACACTAACTAACTCTGTTAGCCTCCAACCCATCTAAGTCATCCCTAACTGCTCTCAGAGTTGCCCTTGCACACAAGAATTGTGCTAGGGGAACGGAGGATTCACACCTCAATGTCACAGCATTTACAAATTTGTAACTTGTAAGATTTAATGAGAAACCGAGATGGGAGTGGGTGGTCGAGAGCAACTGTGGATTCGATCAAAGAATTTATGTGTCAAAACTATCTCACTCAAAGTGATGTGTAATTGGAGAAAAGCTTCAACAAATTATCGGTAGTTTCAGGGTGGAATTTCCTCGCAAACAAGTAACACGGCCGTGTGGTACCATTCCATAGGCAAGGTTGCACCTGCACATCCCTCTATAAAAGCCCAAGGGGAGGAGGGAAAAAAAGAACAGAAGTCAGCCAACAGCTTATAAAAGAATACAGTACCCAAAACACCTTTAAGAAACTGTACCTTTTCATCACTTGTCACATGAATACTCAAATCGATTGACTGCAGAAAGATAAAACACTCAAAGTGTTACAGTCAAAACCATAAGAATAACACAGTTCAAAACGAAAGTCCATGAGAATAATAACTAGAAATATAACAAGAAATACCAATCAGCCTTTAGACCGATTGATAATGACCCGCTGCATTGTGCGAGCTGGTCATGGTTTGTCCCTAGAGGAGACAACCTCACCCCCACTTCCACCTTTGTAGACACAATAATAACAAGGAATATAAGATCCATTTACACATGTAAATATAAAATTTTTACACAATCTTATATTTACATTTATAAGATCCCTGTTGTATTGACTATGTAACATGATATGATGGGCTTTTTGGAAGGAAAAGAGTAGGTATTTGATGGATGTTAGTAAACTCCAATCACTCATATTCAGCAGTGTCAGGAAAGAACAAAGACTACTGAGTCTGAGATAAACCGAACTCTCACTAAAAGTGCCAATGGCAGTACCCTTTCAACAACACACATTTAAATATGAGGCAAGACCATACCGTAATATTCTTCAGAAGTTCAGAAGTAACATCCTGAGTCCTATACAATTTTGGATGCCACTTTCTCTCAGACCAGTCAACATGTGTTACAGACCAGTTTGCTATTCCACCAGGATCAACTATCTGAATTCACATAAAAAAATGAAGGTCATAAAGAGAAACCAAGATAAGGAAGGTAAAGTTGAAGGAATATGAGGAAGATTCTCACATGGAAAAATGTTGGCAAATAATGTTCATCGGCAATGCAATTTTTCCCTTCCAAACCAGGCTAAAATTATGTAAAGAAAGAAAGAAAGAAAGAAAACATGTCAATATCATAACATACACAAAATTTAGAAAGTCTAATTTACAAAATCCCAAAAGCAAGCATAGTCACAAAAATTTGAGCACAGTTGTACAGTGAACAAATGCAAAATAACAGATAGTGCTTGAGCTTAAAACATGGAAGAAGGGTCCCAATGTAAAGCTCAATGTGACACACCATCTGAAACATTATGCAATTTTGATTTTGATCATCCCGCTGTTCGGTGATGACATCATATAATATTATTATAGGATGTTGCCCACCCAAGTTATGAGAATGTGATACGGTTCCAGGTAGAGAACAAAAGTTAGATGCAAGCTTACAAAATATTTTGTTGGCAAAAAAATGCACTTACTAGGTTTCATATTCCAATCAAAGTACAAAGAAAATGGGCAAATAATTAAGAAATTATTAAAAAACAAATGAATAACCAAAAAAATTAAAGCACTCATCAATCATGAACAAATAAAGAATTCTATATTCTGATTTATGACTCCTAACATCGGAGTTCCATTACCAAGGCAATGAAGATAACATTAAAAAATGTTCACTGTATGGAGGGCACATGGATCAAACAAATTTTAGGAAGATCTCTTGAATCTTTTCTTTATTGAAAACAATTCCCTGATATCTCAACCTTTCTTTAATATTCAACTCTGAGAATCAAGAACAAAGGGTGCATCCAGCAAACCAAAAATCTTGGTACACTTACAAAACACAGGTAACATGATAAATATATAACAATCATACACATGCAAGTAAATCTGTAGCTGTTTGAATAGAATGCAAGCCATATAGAACAGACCATCCGCCTATAACAAAAGCATAGCTTAATTCAGAATAAAGGAAAACCTGCCTTGCAGTAATCGCGGAATTTGGTGTAGTAAAGGCTGTCAGCCATAACTATCACAGCATGTTGTCGCTTCATTGAGAACCACTGCATAAAAGTTCATTCATTAAAACTGCACAAATAAACTAAGAATCTAAATCAATGTGATCTATGCTGAAGAATCTAAACAAAAAGCTCAATTGCCAACATGACACCATGTCCAGAACTCACACACACATGTTTCTTGCATGTTGAACATTATACACGTATTAAATCAAGAACCCACATTTAAGGTTAAATAGACAAATGCTAAGGGATGATCATGACTAGTAAGAATTACAAAAGCCAAGGATGGAAAATATGAAATCAACATACAGCATTATTTTCCTTAGTTTGATCTGGCATAATAATAAAGGCCGCATGAAAAATAGAGTCATATGGTCATAGTGGCTTGGAGAAAGTATACCTGTGCACCCTTTCTAAAGTCTTTCAACTCAATTTCAGGTAACATGTGCTCTGAATACCTACCATTCCCATGTGGACCAGGATCATAAAAGCTGAAAACAAAAGGACATGTCCATCAGGAAGGGAAAACCAATTTGGAAAATAAAGATCTTCAATTTTACTCCATTAGTTGCGATTGACCTCTTGCAGTCCAAACAATAACATTTTTATAGAAGTAATAACCGACAGGAGAGCCTAACACAACAGAAGAACACAGGGTAACTACCGTATAAGAGAACAGGGCTTACCAATCAAGATAGCTCATGTTCGAGTACATCAGATAGTTGTAGATGTGGTCAAACTTGTACAATGGCACGCAACTGCAATGTCAGGTGGTCAAAATTATATCAAATTCAGATTATTTTATAGATTGAAAAGATAAAAGCTACAAAAGACATAATCTTCTACCTATCAGAAAGTAACACAAAGTGTTGGTTATCAGGATCTCCAAGAGCATTTGCCAATAGGCGTCTCTCTGCATCAATCATTGAAATTTGTCCCCATATCACCTGCAAAAATTTGCCCATGCAGAACTGATTAGTTTTCATTGGTGATTTGAGAGATATGGAATCTATTTTTCAGTCTAAGAAACTTAAAACTACAAAATATGGTTTTCATTATGTCTATTTTGATGGGATAGTTCAACCATTCATCACATATATTTATAGGCAGTCCCACCACTGATAGTCACAATGGTAATGTTAGTGTTATCATTACACCATAATATGGATAAATTAACTAGTTTTACCAACTGCTTGGGGCTTAAGCGAAGATTTAGTACATCAATATCCGGCAGTACAATAATGATGTTGAAACAAATAGCAGTCCTTTACCAATAGTCTGCCAGCATGTTTAGATTATCCCACTCTCAGAGTAACTATTAATCTGTCAAAATTTGTTTTAAAGCTTCATCTATCACAAACAGGATAGTTTTTACAAGATTAATGATGATGTTTTGGTTCATCATCATTAAAGAGGGCTGACCACAGAACAGATGGACAACTGAAGAAGGCAACAGGCCACCACTGATTCATCTTTCAAAGGCTGACACTTGACATTATTAACAAAGCAGGGAAAAATGATCAATCAGGGAAAGGAAAGTTGACACCTTATATAAGGAACAGGACTCCAAGAGCACCATGGCGTTATCCTAAAAAAGCATCTTATATGGGTGGATTAAAACAAGCCAAATCCTATAAATTCATCTAACATGTCTTTCTTTTCTTAAGAGCTCCTGATACAAAATATGAGATCTATGGTGCAAGTATGTTTGAGAAATCATTGCCCAACTATCTACCCTTGATAATACAGAACATGAACCTATAAATATCTAATCAATCTGTTATGTAGAAAGCAGACCAGGTACCAGAAGGCAAGAAACTATATATAACTGAAAACTAATGGAGAAACTAAAAGACTGCAAAGCCCTTAAACAAATGTAACAAATAGGAAAAGTAGAAAAGCAATAAGATATGCTTTTAAACATACATCCAAAAGTGTGGAAAATTAAAGTAAGACATGAATATATTAAATACATGAAGGCAGACATAGCATATTGACATTAAATTTACAGACCTGGTCGCTGCGTACATCCCGATCAACAAAGTAACGGCTCACATGAACTGGTTTTTCCTTGGATGCATGCACATAAACAGAGAATCTGTCCTCATGGCCCTGCCAGAAAGATAAATTAGCTTCAGCAACAGATACAAGTAGTGTAACAGAACATACAACAAGAAGGAAAGTCCACCACAAACACTAACAGTTTTGACATTTATTACAACTTATTAACATTCCATCACCTCAACACCTAAACTACACAGTCGACATCATGCACATCCACACAGATATCTGAGTTAGCTAAATCATTTGTGCAAACTGCAAACCACCTAATATCTATACACTGTATATATGTATATATAACAATCTAAATCATTAAAACAGTTTCGCCATGTTCAGGAGCATCAGCAGTTACAGTTCAGAACAGCTTGCACCTTAACAATATTGACAATGTTTTTCAATTGCAACTTCACTGGAACATGTTATACCAGTCAATAATGTCTTGACTCTTGAGATATTACAATTTCTTTTGGGACAAGAATCACATCTCCAACGATAACTGCTGGAAATGAATCTTTGTTAAATAAGCTTCCAAGCAAGATTATTTGTACAACTACATTTTGGAGTCCTTGCATCATGTCTTCAAACATATTAATGGATCTAAAACAAACAAAATGATGTCTATCAGTATACTTTCTTTTTTTTTCCTTCTAGAGTTCTTTTACATTTTTTTTCCTATTATATGCATGAAAAACCTTTCCCAGAAACTTCCTTAAATAAACTTGCTTTCATCCAAATCATTTGAGCATTCATCAAAACCATCTTATCTATATTAAAAATTTAGAATAGTAAGACTTCTCCACTAGTTAATGGAATGTACCAATTTTCTAGCCCATCTGATCCACAAGGAGAAAAACTTTAAATGCATATATGGACAAGTTAAAAAATGAAAAATTCATTGATGGGAACTAACAGTCCTCAATTGATATAGAGCAAAACCTTATCTATAAACTCAAGATTGGTGAATAGTTCAAATATGCTTACATATATACTATGGAAGCTGGTCAGAAATATGAACACACAAAAGCTTCAACTATGCTTGTGAAATTTATAAACCAAAACTTAAAAACCATTTCTTTGATCCAATAGCTTTAAAGTCAATAGTTGACAAAAATTCCAAAAGTAAATGAACATGAAGAGAATGTCTAGAAAAGCAATGCATATTTAACATAAAAGTGTGATAGAAAGCTTACAGAGAAAAATTTGTCCCAGAGTTTCTCGAAAGGTAACAAACTGGTAGTCAAAAACATAAAAGCAATTTTAGCTTTTTTTGTAGGAATAGAAGGTGTATTCAAAATTTCCCTAACCACAATACGAGAAGCAATTTCTTCATCCGTAAATTCCCTTGTAGGAGCAGGTGGAAGCCAGTCTGTTAGAACCTTGCAACCTCTCGAAGAAAATACATAACAAGCGCTACTGCTTTGTGGTGGATAGATATAAGCACAGACTAGAAACAGGCTGACCATTGAAACCAAAATTATAATCCACATTGGCCTCTTCAAAGGAGGGCGGTGGCGAGCTCCATGCAAGATCTGCACATCACCCATGCCTAGACGCCACAATTGAGGTGTCTTCATCTACTACAAGCACATCTGAAAAGAAACTCCTAATGATGCATCCCTTTCCTCACAGCCACATTTCACCACTCTCTGTCAAACAAGGAATTAGGACTTTAAAGCAAGCAGCGATTCCCCAACAGAGTGAGAAAAATCTGAAGTCAAGGGTACAGATAATTAATTGGTGTAACATAAACCATCAATTATTACACCATATTTGAATTTCATAATTGATAATCAGGTGTAAACCCAGGAACGAGTAAAAAAAGAGAAGTTTTCTTTTCAAAAAGTGGACAGAGATTCTTCAATGCTTTGCAATATCCAATAGGAAATCATTTATAAGCAGATACACCTTTCGCAAACAAAATGAGAAAAAACAGCACCATCATGACATCATTAACCCAAACTAATCAACAGAGAAATTATAACAAAACCATTAACCGAAACAAGCATGCAGCAAACTCCAGAACATAAGAGATAGTGTAGGAAGTGTGTAAAGTCAAAAGCACCTTCACAGTCAAACCAAGATAGCACATGCAATTTACTTTGCTAATACCCCAGAATCTAAATTCTAAAACTTAAAATCTTTACTTTCATTCCCTCTTCTTCCTATCTTTTGTAAACAAACAAACAAAAGGTGCATGCTCTTTGAACAATTAAAGATAAAAACCAAACAATAACAACAGATCAAATATAAAAAAAAAAAGATCAAGAAACTTAAAGAAATAAACCAAGCTGGATACTAACAATTCAAAGTCCTCAATTTGCCCAACTACTAAAACCAAACCCCATATTCCCAACTTCACCGATAAATACATATAAAAAAACCATCCCCTAAAAAAAGTCAAACCAATCCAACACACCCTCCTACAGTTCCAAGGCATACCCAGAACCAATTACTCATTCAAAATCCAAATCCAAAAACAAAACCAAAATGCACCATCAATTACACTTTAGCCAACCCCTTCCCTTTCTAAAATTCAAGATTTCCACACTTTCACTCGCACCCCTGTTTGGTTCCCGAGATAACACAACCAAATAAAACACAAGAAAGAAAAGAACCAATTTTCTCTTGCATACTCGATCAGCCATTCACTCAACCTGGATAAAACACTCACTTAGATCCATGCAACTATACAAAGTCCTAATAACAATACAGCCACGTCCAAAAGATTCCTTCTTTCCTCTCCTTCCACTCTCTTTTTTCTCAAAAACCAATCAAAAAACAAGAATCAAAATCTCTCCGCGTCAACGAAACATCCACAATGAATGAGACTAGAACAAGAAAACCAACGATTACCATACCTGATAAAGCTGAACAGAGAAGAACCAGATCTTAAATCATGTCAATCTATTCAAAAACTGGATTCAAAAAGATCAAATCTTTCACCTCCTTATTGGCTAATCAAGATCTGGGGCCACACAAAACAAGAAATAAAAAACACAAAGACCCAGAAAGGGAAAGACTATATTTATTTATAGAAAGAAGCAAGAGAGTGCTGAGTTTGTATTCGTTTATGTGTTGTGTTTTGTTGTAGGTTTCTTCTATATGTTGTTTAGTGCCTTTTCTTTCCTTCTTTCTTTCTGTATATTTCTTCTTCTTTTTTTTCCTCTCTCTCTCTCTCTCTCTCTCTATGTAATGAAATGAGAAAGTCTTATGTAGTATCAGTCGTTGTTTAGGGCTGCACTGTTCCGAACATGGAAACAGGAAACAAATTAAGGCCGGCGAATTATATTTGTTAATTATATTTATTTATTTCACAATAATTAAGGTTTTTTTTTTGTTTTTGTGTTTAATTGGACTCGTTGCTTTGGTTATTGGAATTTGGAAGAACAAATTAGGAAAAGTACAAAACTGGAAATGTGGTTTCGGGTTTCGAATCGCGTTTTAATCGGAGCTTTTAATAAATTGAAAATTAATTAATTTAATATTTTTATATTATTTTAATAGACTGATATTAAAAATAAATTTTTAAAAATAAAAAAAATATTATTTTAATATATTATTAAATAAAATACATTTTAAAAAACAATCATAATGAACACTCATTTCTTATATTTTTTTTATATTATCAATTTAATGGCTAAGAATTTATGTTTTCTATTTTTGTAAGAAGTAAATTTAATTTTGATAGATTAAAATTAATTTAAGATACCATCAATCATAAAATAAAACAATGTATTATTTTGTGAAAAATATTTCTTTTATATATATATATATATATATGTATGTATATAGATTTGTTCAAATTTCCATAAATATTAGGTACAAGGGAAACATTGGCGGAACAATTCAAAGTACAATAATATATCATAATATATTTGATATTACGATAGAGTTACTTTTTAAAATATTATTTATTTAAAAATATATTAAAATAATATTTTTTTATTTTATTTTTTAAATTTTATTTTTAACATTAATACATTAAAAAAAATTAATTTCAAACAAAAAATATTAATTTTTTTATAAAAATATTTTCCAACCAAAAAAATAAAATAAACAAAACCCAAATTTTCTATCAAATCCAGACCACAATAAAATATAATAATATCTCTCTCATTGTATGGATTTTGCGAGCCTTATGACTGGTGGTTGCCACCCTTGGGAAATTGTTCTCTTTTTTTCTTTTTATTTTTTAATGTAGTCTGAAGATGTTCACTTTTACATAAAAAGAAACTTGTTTTCAAGACCCGATTTCTTGTACTAATTGTTTCAAACATTTTTATCTTTGCATCAAACAACTATCCCTAAATAGTAGGATCCTCTATAATTCTGTTCAAAAATATTTTCTATAATCAAAATATATTAAAAAAACATGAAAAAAAATATTAATTCTATTTCTAGACCAATAAATCAACAGAAATTAAAAAAAAAAAGAGTAAAACCCTGTTTGTTTTTACCTTTCGAAGCGTTTTTGAAAAAATTTGAATTTATTTTATTTTTTTATTTGCTTCAAATTAATATTTTTTTGTGTTTTTAGATCATTTTGATACGCTGATATCAAAAATAATTTTTAAAAAATAAAAAAATATTATTTTAATATATTTATAAATAAAAAACACTTTAAAAAACAACCATAAAATATTTTAGCAGGCTAATCTCATTTCTTGTTTTGCAGGCCAGGTTACATCAGCCAAAGGGTCCAAGGTAAGCTTATTTTAATTGCCAGTTGAGACATATGCATATTTAAAAAAAAAAAAAATTAGTTTTCAAAATTATGGGAAAGCATAAGGAAAGGTTTCCGTTGATTTGATCGATCTGAATGTTCCTAGCAATAAGCATTGAACGTTCCTAGTAACACACACTACTTGCATTCTTTTTCTTTTTATCCTTTTTTATTTATTGATAAAAAAAAATTATAAAAAATTTATAAAATTATTAAATTACAATAATTTTCTCGCATATTATCATTAAAAATATTTTATAAAATTATCAAATTCTTCTTAGATCCACCAATAAAATATTGATCTAGCGGTTAAGATATTGTTATATCCCTATAAGGATGAGAATACAAGTTTAATTTTTCAGGAAGTGCATTTATTAAGAGGAATAACCACGAATCCTGAACGAAATTAGTCTTACCTTTTAAAAATATATGAAAATATCTACATAAAAAAAAAAATTGTTCTTAAATCTGTTTTTAAACAGATCTTCTATACATCAAACCGATATATTTATATAAAATTATTTTATTTCTTATAAAATTCAAACCTCAAACAATGATACGTATAATTAAATTGGGGAACCTACCAATCTTAGACGTTTACTAATTACTATTAGCATAATCCTTTTTATAATTAATATTGGTGGGGTCCACATACATATTAACAAAATACTTCACGTGGGGAGGGTCAGCTGTTAGCTGTTCACCTTATCAAGTATCCATGGACTCCTATCATGGGTCCAACATTCATATGCTAATATAAAATAAGATTCCATTGTACACACAAATTTTTGTGTAGTAAACAAATATCAAGATTACAATAATAAATTTAATTAAAAAAACTCTCTCTTGCATGTATAAATTCTCTAATTAACAGTTAGATCTAAATTTTATTTTGAATTATAAAATATTCACACGCGTGTCAGATTTTAACTTGATTTGATTTGATAAAAATTAAAAATATTTATATGAGTTTGAAAGTTTTAATAGTGTGAGATCTTAGCTTATTTTGATTTGATAAAGAGGAAATGTATTTAGACAAGTATGAAATATTTTGCTCAGTTGCTTACTTGGTTTGATTTGATGAAGGTAAGGACTTTGATCATCTTTGTAGATTTTAATTAAATATGTTTTATTTAGAAGATATTTTAGAAAAAGTGATATGAAAATTATTTAAAATACTCTTATTGAGAAGGATATTAAAGGAAGAATTTTTAATTTATTTTGAGTCCAAACTCAATAAATTTAATCAGTTTGATCACAACAATCTTTGGATCATAGGCTTATATTTTTTGAAATTTTAATGTCTATATCCATTGTTCTTTATCGTTTAAATTTTTGTAACATGGCTTTGTGCATCTAAGCCTATGTTTAATTAATTAATTATGAGGTCATCCCAAGAGACAAATTAATTATTAACCATTTTTATGTTTAATGACTCTATTTGTTTTAGAAAAATATATTTGTTATCTTATAAGATGGACACATTTTCACATGAGAAGTTTTAGACTCATAAATGTTTTTA